>MDTB01066374.1_pt1 | contig 24937 bp, 27 predicted proteins | sample 811161 | NCBI WGS metagenome assembly MDTB01 (sample SAMN05326650, study PRJNA326480) | marine metagenome | isolation source: seawater | place: Mediterranean Sea | collected 2009
ATGAATGATGTTTATAAAAATTACGAAGGAGAGATTGAATTTATTACAAACATATACAAAAAAAATTTTGATTTTGTAGTTAATATAATTGAGCAAGAAAATTTACCAAAAATAGATGATGAAAGAAAATTTAGTCCAATGGACAGGTCTCTGAGAAGAGAATTAAAATCCGCATTTGGTAATAATAACTATTGGTTTAGCACCACAAAATATTTAGATATTGTGGAAGTAAAAATAAGAACTAATGAAAATATTATTCAATTCTTATTTCCAAAAGAAAAAATTGCGACCTCATCTGTAAGACTATTTTTATTATGGATTACTCTTCCATCTTTTTTGCTTATTTTTATCGCTATTATTTTTTTAAAAAATCAAACAAGGCCAATTGTAAACTTGGCTAAAGCAGCAGAAAGATTTGGAAAGGGTGATTATGTTAGTGAGTTCAGACCCTCAGGTGCATCCGAAATTAGAAAAGCTGGTTACGAGTTTGATAGAATGGTTAAAAGAATTAATAGGCACCTAAATCAAAGATCCGAAATGTTATCAGGAATAAGCCATGATCTCAGAACACCTTTAACTCGATTGAAACTACAGTTGGCAATGTTAGAACAAAAAGACATTTCAAGTAAAATGTCAAAGGACATCGATGAAATGGAAAAAATGCTCAATGATTATTTGCAATTTGCAAAAACTCAAATTCAAGAGGAAACTAGCGCGATAAATATAAACGAATTTTTAATTGAACTAATTGAAGATAAAAATAATGATAAAATACATCTCTTAAAATCAGACAATGTTATTTTGGTTGCAAGAAAAACAGCTATTAAAAGATGTCTAAATAATATTATAGAAAATGGTTTAGCTTATGGAAAAAATGTTTATATCCATGTTAAAAAAACTAGTAATAGAATGAATATTTTTATTGAGGACGACGGACCAGGAATTCCCATAAACGAGTATAAAAATGTATTTAAGCCTTTTTATAGATTAGACAAAAGTCGTAGCTTAAATACCTCGGGAGTTGGCTTGGGAATGTCTATATCCGAGGATATCATTAGATCACACGGAGGGAATATACAGTTGATGGAAAGCATGAATTATAAAGGATTGCTTGTTAAGATCTCTTTGCCTTTTTAGATCTTTGTTTTTTTTTAACTCACTAATTTCTCTTGATTGTTTTTGAACTATTTTTCTTAATATGTCGAAATCTTTTCTTGATACTAATTCTAATTTATTCAATAAATTATTTTTTTTAAATTGCAGATTATTGTAAAGCTCGTTTTTAACATCTTTTGAGGTCAAAATACCATTTTCAATAAATGAAGATATAAGCTTAACTAGTTTTTCAGAATTTTTCATTACTTATCATAATTGATATAAAATTAAATATCAATTATGTTATAAATTCTTAAATGTATATTCATAATTTAAATCCAATTTTCATGAGCGTCGGTCCATTTGAAATTAGATGGTATTCATTGTCTTATATATTTGGAATTTTGATCGGATGGTGGCTAGCAAAAAAAATCATAAATTATAGATCTTCGACCCTTAAAATAAAGTTTAATATTAAAGATTTTGATGACTTTGTTTCATATATTATTATTTCAATTATTTTAGGTGGTAGGTTAGGATACATTTTATTTTACAATTTTGAATATTATTTTAAAAATCCAATTGATATTATTAAAATTTGGGAAGGTGGAATGTCTTTTCATGGCGCTTTAATTGGAATAATAATTTCAACTTATTTTTTTTCAAGATTGAAAAAATTACCTACCTTTTTTTTATTAGATATAATTGCTTGTGTAGCGCCAATAGGTTTATTTTTTGGGAGAATCTCAAATTTTATTAATAGTGAACTTTATGGAATAGTATCTAAAGTGCCTTGGGCAGTTATATTCCCTGCTATTGATAACAATCCTAGGCATCCTTCTCAATTATACGAAGCTTTTTTTGAGGGTTTTCTTCTACTGATTATTATGAATTATTTTTTCATAATAAAAAAAATTCAAATGGGAATTTGTTCAAGTTTTTTTTTAATACTTTATGGATTGTTTAGAATTATTTGTGAGCAGTTTAGAGAGCCAGATCAACAAATAGGATATATTTTAAATCTTTTCAGTATGGGTTCAATTTTAAGTATTTTAATGATCATTTCAGGCGTAATTATTTTTTACAACATAAAAAAAAATGAAAAATTTAAATAAAATTCTCAACCACAAAAAGTTTCCCATTGATAAATTTTTTGAAAAAGTTCTGTATCATAAGGATTTTGGTTATTACATAAAAAAAAATCCTATAGGAAAAAAAGCTGATTTTATTACATCGCCTGGGATTTCATTTTTATTTAGTGAAGCAATCGCTATATGGATTATTTCTATGTGGGAAACAATGAACAAACCAAAAGATTTCAATATAATAGAGCTCGGACCAGGAACAGGGCAAATGTGTAAAAAAATGTGTCAAACCTTTAAAAAATTTCCAAATTTTAATAAATGTGTAAAAATTTTTTTATACGAAAAAAGTAGAGTATTAAAATCGATACAACAAAAAAAGATTAAAGAAAAAAATGTTAAATGGATTTCAAATTTCGAATTAATAAAAAAAGGGCCAGTAATTTTTTTTGGAAATGAATTTTTTGACTCGATTCCAGTCAAACAATTTGAGAAAAAAAATAGGGAATTTTTTGAAAGATATGTAAAAAAAGATAAAACATCAAATTATAAAATATTTCTAAAAAAAATTAATAAAAAAACAAAAAGTGAAATAAATAAGTATAAAAGTATAAAAAAATCTACTTTTATTGAGTTTCCTAAATTAGGATTTGAAGAACTTAATAAAATTGTTAATAAAATAAAAAATTTATCTGGGGGAATTATATTAATTGATTATGGATATTTAAACCAAAAAAATATTAATACTATTCAATCAATCAAGTTACACAAAAAAAATAACCCGTTTAAAAATATAGGTAAAGCGGATATTACATCTCTGGTTAATTTTAAATTACTTGAAGAGTTTTTTAAAAATAGAGGAATGAGAGTAGAAGAGATTGTAACTCAAAGCTTTTTCTTAAAAAAAATGGGAATCTTAGAAAGAGCAGAAATCGTAAGTAGAAATATGACACTAAAAGAAAAATCTGATTTATATTTTAGGATTCAAAGACTTTTGAACCATAACTTGATGGGCGAATTGTTTAAAGTTATTTTTGCAGGAAAATTAAAACAAAAAAAAATTTTGGGTTTTTATTAATGTTTTTTTCAAAAAATTTAATTAAATTTAAAAACATAAATCACTGTTTTTTTTCAAGAAACAATGGATTTTCATCAGGAATATATGAAAGTTTGAATTGCGGCAAAGGCTCAAGTGACAGTTCTAAAAATATCGAAAAAAATTTAAATTATGTCTCAAAAAAAATGGGAACTAAGTTTAAAAATTTAATTTTAATGAATCAGACCCATAGTAACAAAGTAATAATTATTGATAAAAAAAATAAAAATCTTAAAAAATTTAACTCAGACGCATTAGTTACCAATTTAAGTGAAATAAGCATTGGTGTACTTACTGCTGATTGTGTTCCAATAATTTTATTTGATGAAATTAATAATACAATAGGTTGTATACATGCAGGTTGGAAAGGAGCAATTTCAGGTATAGTAGAAAATACTTTAAATGCCTTTAAAAAAATTAATAAAAAAAATTTAATTACAGCGTGTGTTGGTCCGTGTATTGGTAAAGAGAGCTATCAAGTGAGAACTGATTTTTATGAAAAATTTATAAATGAGTCAAAATTTAACGTAAAATTTTTTACTCGAATATCTGAAAATAGTTTTCTTTTTGATATAAGAAAATATATCATTAATAAGCTCAATCTTTATAACGTAACCAAAATTGACAATATAAATTGTGATACATTTCAAGATATTAATAACTTTTATAGTTACAGAAGGTCAAAAAAATTAGCCGAGAACGATTATGGTAGGTGCATTTCAACAATATGTTTGAAAACTTAAAAAAATAAATGTATAAATAATTGAATTTCATGAAAATTTTATCTGGAACTAGCAACACAAAGCTCAGTAAAGATATCTCCCGACAGCTAAAGCTAAAACTAGTAAATACAAATATTAAGAGATTTTCAGATGGAGAGATCTATATAGAAATAAATGAAAATATAAGAGGCAATAGTGTTTTTGTTATTCAGTCAACTTCAAATCCAGCAAATGATAATCTTATGGAACTACTTTTGGTAATAGATGCCTTAAGAAGATCTTCAGCTAAAAATATAACGGCAGTGATACCCTACTACGGTTATGCAAGACAAGACAGAAAAGTTGCTCCAAGAACTTCTATTTCGGCAAAAGTAGTTGCAAATTTATTAACTAATGCTGGTGCAAGTAGAATATTAACTGTTGATTTACACGCAGGTCAAATTCAAGGATTTTTTGATATGCCTGTAGACAATTTATTTACGACACCATTATTTGCCAAGTACATAAAAAGAAAATTTAAAAATAAAAATTTAATTTGTGTTTCGCCTGATGTGGGAGGTGTTCAAAGAACAAGAGGCTTAGCGACTCGACTTAAGGCAGACTTAGCGATTATAGATAAAAGAAGGCCTAAAGCAGGGCAGTCACAGGTAATGAACATTATTGGAAATGTAAAAGGCAAATCCTGTATAATTGTAGACGATATTATAGATAGCGGTGGCACAATAGTTAATGCAGTATCGGCTTTAAAAAAAGCAGGAGCAACTGAAGTATATGTTTTTATTACACATGCTGTTTTAAGTGGCGATGCAGTAAATAAAATTAAAAAGTCAAAAATAAAGAAACTTATTATTACAGATACGATTGATAATTCAAAAAAAATAAAAAATAACAATAAAATTGAGGTAATATCAATCTCGTCTCTTATGGCAGAAGCAATAAAAAGAATAGCAAATTCAAACTCTGTATCAGATTTATTCAATTAACACTTGTTTTATTTTAAAAGTAGAGTTATATAGCTCATCCGAAAAAAAAATGAATAATTTAAAAGCTACAATTAGACAAAGCAAAACATCTGGTCAAACTAACAAGCTTAGAGCAGACGGATTTATACCAGCTATAATTTATGGCGGTAAAGACCCTAATGCTAAAATTTCTATAGAAAAAAAATCAATATCAACTATTTTAAATTCTGAGTCTTTTTTATCTACAGTTTGCGAACTTGATATAGATGGAAAAAAACAAAAAGTTTTACCTAGAGAAATAGCATATCATGTGATTTCTGATGAACCTATACATATTGATTTCATGCGTGTAGTAGCAGGTTCAAAAATTATAATTGAAATTCCAGTCAAATTTATAAATCATCCAGATTCACCAGGATTAAAGAGAGGTGGAGTTTTAAATATTGTTAGAAGAAAAGTTGAATTAAAATGTCCGGCCGAAACAATTCCTGAAGATATTACTATTGATCTTTCGGGTACTGATATTGGAACTAGTATTAAAATATCTTCGGTCAAACTGCCGGAAAATGTAAAACCAACAATAACGGACAGAGACTTTGTAATTGCTACTGTAGCTGCTCCAACAATAGTTAAAGAACCTGAAAAACCTGCTGAAGCTGAAACAGCTGAGGGTGCGGAAGGTGGAGATGCACCTGCTGCTACTGCAGAAGGAGGAGAACAAGCTCAGGCAAAAGAGGGGGAAGTAGCTAAAAAAGATGAAAAAGGAAAAGAAACGGCTGGAGATAAAAAACCTGCTGCAGACAAAAAACCTGCCGCAGAAAAAAAACCTGCTAACAAAAAATAAATTATAATATGCTTTTACTAGTTGGATTGGGTAATCCTGGACCTAACAATTCGAATAATAGACATAATATTGGATTTAAGATTATTGATGCAGTAAATAATCATTTTAAGCTTGCAAAACAGAAACCAAAATTCAAAGGTCTTTTAACTACCGGTAACATAGATAATCAAAAAGTTTATGCTATTAAACCTTTAACATTTATGAATAATTCAGGAACCGCTGTAAAAGAATTAATAGATTATTTCAAAATCGACGCAAAAAATGTAATTGTTTTTCATGATGACATGGATATTGACTTAGGAAAAGTAAAAGCTAAATTTGGTGGGGGAAGCGCTGGTCACAATGGAATTGAGTCAATCGATAAATTTATTGGAAAAGAATATTCAAGAGTAAGAATAGGTATAGGCCACCCTAAAGAAAAGAAAAAAGTAAACAATCATGTTTTAGAAGACTTTAAAGAGGAAGAAGAAGAAAAAATTCAAGAAATAACAGAAAATATTGTTAAAATGATTCCAACATTGATTGAAAAAAAAATTGATTTGTTTTCAAGTAAGGTAAACCAAAATCTAAATGGGATTTAGGTGCGGTATTGTTGGGTTACCCAATGTTGGAAAGTCAACTCTATTTAATGCTTTAACTGCTTCTAAAAATGCCGAAGCGGCAAATTTTCCATTTTGTACAATCGATCCTAATATTGGAATAGTTGATGTGATTGATGAAAGATTAGACCAATTGACTCGTCTTTCAAATTCAAAAAAAAAAATTTACACTAATATTACCTTCGTTGATATTGCTGGTTTAGTCAAAGGCGCGTCTAAAGGAGAGGGTTTAGGTAATAAGTTCTTATCACATATAAGAGAAGTTGATGCAATTATACATTTAGTGAGATGTTTTGACTCCGAGAAAATAACTCACGTAAATTCTAAAATTGACCCTTCTAATGATTTAGAAACAATAAAAACAGAAATTTTCCTTGCAGATATTGAGATTATTCAGAAAAAACTCGAAAAAGGTAAAAAAAAACTTCTTGGTAAAAAAGAAGTAGATTATTTAGAAAACAAACTAAAGTCTCTGAATGAAGGTATGGAAAATTTAAACAAAAGTGAAGAGGAAGAAAAATTTTTATCATCACTTGGTTTGTTAAGTGTTAAGCCTAAAATTATTGTTTGTAATGTAGATGAAGCAAGCTTATCTGGAGGTAATAAACACACGGAAATTATCAAAACGAAATACAATAATGAAAAAATTGTTACTATTTGTGCAGATATTGAAGATCAAATAATGGGGTTGGATAAAAATGAAAGAGAAAGTTTCATGAAAGAAATAGGATTAAAAAAAACAGGTTTAAATAAACTTATTAAAGAAGGTTATGATTTGCTCAACTTAAATACTTTCTTTACATCGGGACCAGAGGAAAGTAGGGCTTGGACTATTAAAAAAAATACGCCTGCTCCAAAAGCAGCTAGTGTAATTCATACTGATTTTGAAAAAAATTTTATTCGGGCAGAAACAGTTACGTATGAAGACTTTGTTAAACACGGTGGAATGGAAAAATGCAAAGAAAACGGAAAACTAAGAATTGAGGGAAAAGATTATATTGTTAAAGATGGAGATGTGTTATATTTCAGGGTCAATTCTTGACCAAACACGTTTCATGCTCAAATAAACTAAAACTGATAACAAAATTAAATAAATCATAACCTTAATTCCAGTTTTGTGTCTTGCCTCAAGTTCGGGTTCTGCTGCCCAAGTCAGGAAGGTAGTTACATCTTTTGCCATTTGATCTATGGAGGCTTGAGTTCCATCAGTATAATCAACTATTCCCTCGGATAAAGGTGATGACATTTTAATCTTATTTCCAATCATATATTTATTATAATAAACTCCCTCATCTAAAGTCATATCACTTGGAGGGTCTTCGTAACCCATTAAAACAGAGTAAATATAATTTGACCCGCCTGGTCGAGCTTTTACCAAAACTGACATGTCAGGTGGATACGCTCCACCGTTTGCAGCTATAGAGGCATTGACGTTAGGATATGGACTTTTAAATTTATCAGATGGTCTTCCTGGTCTAACAAACATATCGCCTTGGCTGTCAGGACCATCTTCAATTTCTACGCTTGCAGCAATAGCTTTAACCTCTGCTACAGAAAACTCAGGCCCACCTTCTTCGCCCAAATTTCTATAGCTAAGATATTGCATTGAATGACACGATGAACAAACCTCTTTGTAGACTTGAAAACCCCTTTGTAAGGAGGCTCTATCAAATTTACCTGTAAGGCCTTTAAAGCTCCAATTAACCTTAAGTAGCTCAGTCGACTCAGCCCCTTCTAAAGGTTTTAAAAAAATTAAGGTAAAAAGTAATAAATGAAATATTTTTTTAAATTTTATCATTATCTTTCTTGGCTAATGATGGCTCTGCTGAACCCGATAAAACTGGCTCAGATATACTCATTGGAAGTGGGTCTGTTTTTTCCATTAGCCCTAAAACCGGTAAAACAACTAAAAAATGTAAAAAATAATAAATAGTCCCTACTCTAGCGCATAATAAATAAATTCCTTCTGCAGGCATTGCACCCATATACCCAAGCATTAAAACATCAATTACTAAAATCCAAAAAAACTGTCTGTATACTGGTCGAAAAATTGCCGATCTAACTTTTGAGGTATCTAACCATGGCAAAATAACTAAAATAAAAATAGCTGAAAACATTAAAATTACACCGCCTAATTTATCTGGAACTGATCTCAAAATTGCATAAAATGGTAATAAGTACCACTCAGGAACAATGTGAGCTGGGGTTACCAAGGGATTAGCAGGAATATAGTTGTCTGAGTGACCCAAAATGTTAGGAGCAAAGAAAACAAAGCCTGCAAAAATTATTGAAAATAGCAATAAGGCAAAAGCATCTTTAATAGTTATATACGGATGAAAAGGAACACTATCCTTAGATGGTTTTTTTATATCGATTCCTACTGGGTTATTATTTCCAGGAACATGCAGTGCCCATATATGAAGAACAACTAAACCTAAGATTAAAAATGGAATTAAATAATGTAAACTAAAAAATCTTGTCAATGTTGGATTATCTACTGAATATGCCCCCCATAACCAAGTAGTAATACTTTCTCCTACTAGAGGTATGGCACTAAATAAATTTGTTATTACTGTTGCTCCCCAAAAACTCATTTGACCCCATGGCAAAACATACCCCATAAAAGCTGCAGCCATCATTAATATGTAAATCAGAATTCCAATTATCCAAATTAATTCTCTTGGAGATTTGTAAGAGCCATAAAATAAAGATCTAAATATATGAATATAAACTGCTAGAAAAAACATTGAAGCACCATTGCTGTGAACATATCTTATTAACCATCCATAATTAACATCTCTCATAATATGCTCCACACTGGCAAAAGCTAAATCTGCGTGAGCAACGTAATGCATTGCTAAAATAATACCTGTAATTATCTGAGTTAATAAACAAAAAGTTAATATTCCTCCAAAAGTCCACCAATAATTCAAATTTTTAGGCGTTGGGTAGTCAGTCAAGTGAGAAACAAGCGACAACAATGGCAGCCTGTCATTAAACCATTTTCCAACTTTCGATTTAGGTACGTATTCCTGATCACTCATAATTTTTATCCAATTTTAATTGTATTTTTATCCACAAATTCATATTTAGGTATCTCCATATTTTTTGGAGCTGGACCTTTTCTTATTCTCCCTGAAACATCGTAATGCGATCCATGACAAGGACAAAACCAACCGTTATAATCCCCTTTGTCTTTTAGAGGAACACATCCAAGATGTGTACAAACCCCTAGCATAACCAACCACTCGTCTTTACCTTCTTTTACTCTTTCTTCATCTTTTTGAGGATCTGGCAAATCAGTTAAAGAAACTGACCTTGCCTCTAAAATTTCTTCTTGAGTTCTTCGTTTTAAAAAAACTGGTTTTCCTCTCCATAAAACAGTTAAAGAATTTCCTGGTTCCAACAAACTCACGTCAACTTCAGTTGTTGCTAAAGCTTGTTGTGCTTTATCAGGATTCATTTGGTCAATCAAAGGCCAAATAGCTGCTCCCAGTCCAACTGCACCAATAGTGTAACTAGCTGTATATAAAAAATCTCTTCTATTAGTTTTTTTTTCTGGTTTATCCATATATGATGTTTACTATTTTAATACCTATATAAAAATAAAATTCGATATTATCTAGGGTCAGAATGACACATTATTCTTAATAAATGATAAATTTAGCTCTTTATAAACCCGATATTCCTCAAAATACAGCTGCCATTATAAGGCTTGCCGCGTGTTTTAAATTAAAAGTCCATATAATAGAACCGTGCTCTTTTAACTTAAATGACTCTAGATTTAAAAGGGTAGTAATGGATTATAGTAAATATTGTAAAATTATTAAATACCCTGATTATGAAAAATTTATTTCTGACAATTTAAAATCAAGAATAATCCTTATGACAACTAAAGCAAAAAAATCATATCACTCATTTAAATTCAAAAAAAATGATATTTTACTTTTTGGAAGAGAGAGCGCAGGTGTACCAGAAAAAATTCATAAAAACTCAAAAATAAAGCTTAAAATTCCAATTAATAATAAAACAAGGTCTTTAAATGTTGCCATAACAGCAGCAATGGTTGTATCTATTTCACTTCAAAAATTAAATTTTTTTAAATGATCGAAAATATTGAAATAAAAAAGAAATTAGTCGACAGTTGGTTTGATTTTCTTCAACTTGAAATAATTAAAGTATTTCAATATTTAGAAAATAATCATTATTCAAATTCAAAAAAATTTATACCTTACGAATGGAGAAAAAAAAATATTAAAGAAGGAGGTGGAATTTCATATTTATTAAAAAATGGAAAAATTTTTGACAAAGTAGGTATTAATAAATCAACAGTCTCAGGAGTATTTAAAAAAAAATTTAGAAAAAAGATATTAGGCGCAGAAAAAAATGGAAAATATTGGGCTTCAGGAGTCTCAGTAGTTGCTCACATGAAAAATCCAAAAATGCCAGCAGTTCATTTTAATACAAGATTTTTAGTAACCTCAAAACATTGGTTTGGTGGAGGTATGGATGTAACACCTAGTTACATAGATAAAAACGAAAGTAAAATTATTCACAAAAAATTAAAGAAGATTTGTCAAAATAACAAAAAAAAATATATTAAATATAAAAAATGGTGTGATAGATATTTTTATTTGCCCCATAGAAAAGAAACAAGGGGAATTGGTGGTATTTTTTTTGACTATGAGTCAAGCGAATGGGAAAGAAATTTTAAATTTGTAAGAGAGTTAGGCTTGGGATTTATAGATATAACTAAATGTATTATAGAAAAAAAAATAAATAAAAAATGGACAAAAAATGATAAAATAAATCAATTTTATAAAAGAGGAAAATACGTTGAGTTTAATTTATTATATGATAGAGGAACAAAATTTGGATTAAATACTGGGGGTAACCTAGAGTCAATTTTAATGTCTATACCTCCTAATCCTAAATGGAAATAATATGGAAAAAGAACCAATTACTGTCTCTGGTTTAGAAAAATTAAAATCTGAATTAGAAGAATTGAAAAATAAAAAAAGACCAGAGATAGTTGCTGCGATAGCTGAAGCAAGATCTCATGGAGATTTAAAAGAAAATGCAGAGTATCACGCTGCAAAAGAGCAACAAGCATTATTAGAGAGCAGAGTTATTGCTATAAACGATACGATCGCTAGAGCAAATGTAATTGATGTAACTAAAATAGAAAATAATGGAAATGTTATTTTTGGATCATCTGTAACTGTTTTAGATTTAGACACAAAAAAGAAAACCACCTACAAATTAGTTGGGCAAGATGAGGCTGATATATCCAAAAATTTTGTTTATTTTAGATCTCCTATAGGAAAATCTTTAATAGGTAAAAATAATAAAGATGTGCTAATAGTTAAAACTCCCTCGGGAGAAAAAAATCTAGAAATACTTAAAGTCGATTATATTTAATTGGCACTTTTATTTAATATTTCTTGCAAATTTTTTTCAGGAAGATTATAGCCCTTATCAACCCACTCTTTTTCAATTAATTTTATTAATTCTCCGATTTTTTTTCCTTCTGAAAAACCTTTTTTCATTAAAAATTTTCCATCAAAAGGAAACTTTGGGATTAAAATTTTTTTAATATCTTTTTCAATTTTTAGAAAAATTTGAGATCGTACCTTTTTTTCTAAAAAAAATATTAATTGATTCAGATCAATTAAATTATTCTTTCCTGAATAGTAAGCATATCTTTTTATATTTTTTTTAAAGAATTGATCATCTTTTTGAAACTTGATAAATAATTCACTTAAATTTGATAACTTGTTTTTTAATTCATTTGAAACTTTGTATTTATGACAAAAATATTCGAAATTATTACTTTTATCTATTAATAGAACTCCTAAAAGAACAACCGTATCTATTGTAAAATCGTCAGGTAAATATTGAAATTTGTTCATCCTGTCCAAATATTTTAATTCGGGGAAAATTAAAGAAAAAATATTTCTTAATTTATCTTTATTGATAATTTTTACAAATTTTTTTAAACTTAAAATTTTTAAAAGTTCATTAAAAATTCTTTCTTTTGAAAGATTTTTTATTCCATTAAGATTAAGTTTAATTGCATCTAAAGTTGATTTTTCGAAATCATTATGATCGTATTGTAATGAAAACCTGATAAATCTAATTATTCTTAAGTAGTCTTCCTCAATTCTTTTGTTAGGATCTCCAATAAATTTTACTATACCTCTTTTTAAATCCTTTAAGCCAAGTTGGGGATCAAATATTTTACCTTTGCGGTCTAAATAAATTGCATTAAAAGTGAAATCTCTTCTCTCTGAGTCAAGCTGCCAATTATCAGTAAAAGATACCTCGGCATGTCGACCATCAGTATTTATGTCTTTTCTAAGTGTTGTAATTTCAAATTTGTGATTATTTAAAATTAAAGTAATAGAACCGTGTTCAATTCCAGTTTCAATAATTTTGACTTCAGTATTTTTAAATTTTTCTTTTATTTCGTCAGGATTAAAAATAGTAGCTATATCGATATCATCTACTTTTTCACCCAAAATATATTTTCTTACACAACCTCCAACAAACATAGCAATTTTTTTATTTTTTGGTTGGTCCTTTTCAAAAGTTTTAAAAATTCTTTTTATCTCTGGAGTTTTATAGAAAGGAAAAAGTAAATTTTTTACTTTTTTAATAAATGTGTTTTTATTTAAAAATTTGTTCATTAATTTGGCTGGGGCACTAGGATTCGAACCTAGGATGGTGGTATCAAAAACCACTGCCTTACCGCTTGGCTATGCCCCAATCCTATCGGTTTGATATACCATAAAATTATAAATTTAAATAGTTTTACTAATAACACACCAAAACTTAGGGTATTTTCTTTTTGCTCTTACTAAGGCTAAGCTTGCTAACTTTTTTTGATTAAAAACTCCATAACAAACAGACCCTGACCCTGTCATCCTTGAAAAGACACATCCTTTAAGTTGAGAAATATAACTTAATAGGTGTTTAATTTTAGGAAATTTTTTTTGGGCTACATACTGCAGATCATTAGTATCTTTTTTTAAAAATTCAATAAATTTATTTTTTAATTTTATATTTTCATATCTTATATTCCTAGTATTCCTAGAAAAATTGGTTTTCTTAATTTTTGAATAAACATACTTAGTGGAACACTTTATTCTTGGATAAATTAAAAGCATATAAAATTGATATCTTTCTTTATAAGAAACAATATTATTAAGATTTTTTTGGAAACATTGATTTTTAAAAAACAATTTAAAATCGGTTCCTATTTTTTTTATAAAAATATTCATAATTTTTTTGCTTACTTTTTTTTTAAAAAAATGCTTAAAAAGAAATGCTGAATTTGATGTACCCCCACCCAAGCCTGCAAAAACAGGTATATTTTTATCAACTACTATTTTAAAGTAATTATTTGTTATTTTAAGATTTCTAAGAATTTCTAGAGTAGATTTAATTGAATTGTCATTTTTTTTAATAAATTTTTTAAATTTTCCTCGAAAAATTATTTTATCTCTTGAACTTGTTGTCTTATTTACACTTATTTTATCGTGAAGTTTTACAAGAGTTATATTTGACTCAATATCATGTAAACCACTTTTCATTTTTTTTAGAACTCTTAATGACAAATTAATTTTTGCAAAAGATTTAATCATTTAAATTTAGATTTTTTTACCGAATATTAATTTTTTCCTAATTTCTTCCTTAAGCTCTTTTTCAGTATTCTTTAAATTTAAAACATATTTCCAATAATATCTGGCTTGTAATTTATTTCCTTTCATCCAGAGGGCATCACCATAATGGTCATTTACAACTGGATCTGAGGGCATAATTCTTACAGCTAACTGTAAATATTTTTTTGCATCTTTGAATTTTTTTAATTTAAACAAAGCCCATCCCAAAGAGTCAATGATATATCCGTCATTTTTTTTTAATTCATTTGCTTTTTTTAGCATTTCCAAAGATTTTTCAATATTTATTCCTTTTTCTATCCAAGTATAAGCTAAATAATTTATAACATAAGCTTGATTTGAGTCCGCTTCTAAAGAATTCAAAAAATCGACTTCAGCTTTTTCCCATTGATTTGTTCTTTCGTATGATATTCCTCTTCCATCAGAAACTTTGGGATATAAAGGATGGTCTTTTTTAATTTTTCTTAGAACTATCGAGTAATATTCTATTGCTTCACTGTATAATTCTTGATTTCTAAGAAAGGATGCGTAATCAAAAATCTCATTAATTTTAGGATAATCAATATTGTTAAAAGTTTTTTTTAGAAAGTTTATTGCTTCTTTATTTTTATTTTGCTTCAAATACACAAGTGATGTTTGTTTGGCTGCATACCACTTATAGAAAGACCCTTTTTTGATAATTTGACTGTAAATTTTTAAAGACTCGGTGTTTTGTTTCACAGAAAAATAATTTTCTGCGATAAGTGCATCATAAGAAATAAAATTTGGATTCAAATATTTCGCTAAACTTAGATAATAATTTGAAAAAATATAATTTCTTTGAGCTGATAAAGCATTAGCTACAATGTAAAAAATTTCTGCTACTATATCCTGTAAATTTTTACATTTGAAATTATTACTTATTAAACTAATATTTTTTTCTTTTAAGTCTTCTTTAAATTGATTTAGCAATAAATTTTCGGGAGAATTTAAAATTGCAGCATTAATGACTTTCTTTGACTCGTTTAGTTTTTGATTTCGTTTTAAAAAATTAGCATAAAAAAAATAATATCTTGAATAATCTACTTTCTCATTAACTATTAGTTTTTGAAAAATATAATTAGTTTTTCTTGAATTGTAATAACAGTGCATAAAAGCTTTTTGAATATTTTTTATATTTTCGTATTGTGGGGGAAGATTATCCAAAAGTTGAATCGATTTATCTAAATCTTTCAAGCTGTCTGCTTGCGTCCAAAAACTTAATAGTAAAGCCAACAAATCTTCTATTCCATTACCTGAACTAAGGTGTTTCAAAGATTTAAAATAATTAGAAGCTTTTTCTGGATTGTTTTTTTTTAAATAAGATATTCCAATCAACAAATTACTATTAAAGTCTTTGTAATTATTTTTATTTAATTTATTAGAGTAAGAAATTGCTTCCTCAGTTCTGTTTAATAAAACTAAAGAATATTGGTAAGATCCAGCATAATTTTTATGGAGATTTTCTAAACCATTAAGTTTTTTTAAATATCTATAGGAATCCAAATACTTATTTTCCTTTAAATATAAAATTCCTGAAAAATAATTAGAAATACTCTCAGTCTTTTCAAATTTTCCAAAATTTTTAGCTGACAAATTATTAGATATACTTAGGAAAAAGATAATATATATTACTTTTGTGACTTTAAGTTTTAAATTTTTCATATTTACATAATGACTAAAAAAATTAATAATAAACTTACGAAATTGATTAAATATTATAATTTAATTAATTATAATTTAATATACGACAATCAATCAATAAATAGATATAAAAAGAATGCATCAAACATATCAGGAAATAAAGCAGAATTACTAAAATCTTTAGAGGTCTCGATTAAAAATATAAAAAACTGTGAATTAAAAAATAATGCAACCGATATTGTTTTTGGTGATGGACATCCTGATTCTCAAATAATGATTATTGGAGAGGGTCCTGGATCTGAAGAAGATAAAGAGGGATTGCCTTTTTTGGGTAGAGCTGGCCAATTACTTGATAAGATGCTCAATGCAATAAACCTTGGAAGAAATAATATTTATATAACGAATGTAGTAAATTTTAAACCACCAGAGAACCGAGCTCCAACCGAAAAAGAAATTGAAAGATATTTACCTTATTTGAAAAAACATATTGAAATAATAAATCCAAAAATTTTAATACTTCTTGGTAGTACAGCTTTAAATGCATTAATTGACAATAAAAAAACAATATCTGAAGCACGAGGGAAATGGGTGTTTAAAAAAATTGGAAAATGCGAAACCTTTGTAATTGTTTCTTTTCATCCTGCTTTTTTAATGAGACAACCTAATCAAAAAAAATATGCCTGGATTGACTTAAAAATGGTAAGAAAAAAAATTCTTGAACTAAAAATTAAAATTGAAAAAAAATAAAATTATTGCAGGCGTTGATGAGGTTGGAAGAGGTTGTCTAGCGGGACCGGTAGTTTCAGCAGCGGTGATATTAAAAGAAAATGTCAATTTAAATCTTATTAAAGACTCAAAAAAAATCGGATTTAAAAAGAGAATAGAAATAGCTAAACATATAAAATCGAATTCATTTTTTTCAGTTGGAATAGCTTCAGTTGAAGAAATCTTTAATATTAATATTTTGCAGGCTTCGTTACTTTCTATGAAAAGAGCTATCAACAAATTGCCTATTAAACCCCAATTGATTCTAATAGATGGTAATTTTGCGCCCAAAGGAATAAAAAATTACAAAACTATTATAAATGGTGATCAAAAAATTAAATCTATTAGCGCTGCTTCTATCGTGGCTAAAACGTATAGAGATTTATTAATGATTAAATTATCTGAAAAATTTAAAAATTATGCCTGGGAAAGAAATTTTGGATACGGAACAAAAGCTCATTTGGATGGATTGAAAAAATTTGGTATTACTTCTCACCATAGAAAAACATTTAAACCAGTACACAAGATATTGTCTAAATAAAATTTTAAAACACAAGATCGCTCTTTTTTTTTATAAAAACCTTTGACCGTAGATTCAATTTAAGGTTGAATCTTAAAATGTCAGAAATTTTAAACAAGATTTTTAATGGAGATTCTTTAAACGAATTAAAAAAAATACCTGATAAAACTTTTGATTTAGTTTTTGCAGACCCTCCTTACAATATGCAAATTGGTGAAACTTTAACTAGACCTGATGCAAGTAAGGTAAAAGGAGTTGATGATAAATGGGATCAATTTAAAAGTTTTAAACATTATGATGTTTTTTGTAAATCATGGCTGATGGAATGCCGTAGAGTTTTAAAAGATAACGGAAGTATTTGGGTAATAGGATCTTATCATAATATTTTTAGAATTGGTTATCACTTGCAAAATTTAAACTACTGGTTGTTAAATGACGTAATTTGGAGAAAAAATAATCCGATGCCAAACTTTAGAGGGACTAGATTTACAAATGCTCATGAAACATTAATTTGGGCATCAAAAAGTAAAAAATCTAAATATACTTTTAATTATCAATCTTTAAAATGTTTAAATGATGATTTGCAAATGAGATCTGATTGGATACTTCCAATTTGTAACGGAAAAGAAAGATTAAAAAAAAATGGTAAAAAAATTCACTCTACACAAAAACCAGAGGCTCTTCTTCATAGAATTATACTGGCAACTACAAATAAAAATGATTCTATATTTGATCCTTTTCTGGGTACTGGAACGACAGCCGTTGTAGCCAAGAAATTAGGGAGAAATTATTGTGGCATAGAAAAAGATAAAAAATACTTTAAAGCTGCACTGGATAGAATAAATAAAACTAAGAAAATTGAAGATAATTATCTAGACACAGTTGCAAATAATAAATCTAAACCAAGAATACCTTTTGGTTCATTAGTAGAGTTAGGAATTTTAAAACCTGGTACATCTCTATTTGATAATAAAAAAAAAATTAATGCCAAAATAATGGCTGATGGAAGTATTAAATATAAGGAGTCTGAAGGATCTATTCATAAAGTAGCAGCCAAAATTATGGGTACTGATAGCTGTAATGGATGGACTTATTGGCATTGTAATATAAATGGATCTGTTGTGCTTATTGATAGTTTAAGACAAAAGTTTATTTCTTCGAAACAAATTTAATTTTTATAAACCTTTCCAAGGTAGTTACTCATAAAGCCTTTTCTCTTAACTAAAAATTTTAAAAAGAAATTTCTTATTTTTTGCATAAATGAGCTTGAGAAATGAAATGCATAAAAATTAAAATTTGATCTTCTTCTTACAATTTTTACCCTTTCCAATCTTGTTTTATAATAAATATTAGGCGCATCTGGATTTTGATTTTTAATTAAATTGAACAATTCAAACGCACTCTCAATTGATTGTCCTGCTCCTTGTGCCAATGTAGGAAGAAAACCATTAAAAGCATCACCAATATAAAATACTTTTTTGTTAGATGAAGGTAATATTTTTGAGTTTGAATATAAAGGCCAAGATTTTAAATCATTATTAAATAAATCTTTTAAATTTGGATTTTGATTTAAAAGTGTCTTCTCAATTAAAGATTCGATAGTAGTTGGTTCATACTTTTTGCCTCGAATAATACAAACTAAATTTAATTCATTTTTTTTATTAATTGGATATATAACTAAATGTAAATTTGATCCCATTAATAAACTGATATTTTTTTCATTAATATTTAAACTATTTTTTGTTTTAAGAATTGATCTAAAAGCAAATGCTTTTTTAAAAACTGGTTTTTCCCATTTTTTTTCAAAAAAAGTTCTTGTATTCGAAAAGATACCATCGGCTCCTATAACATAGTCTACAAGATCGTTAGTATTATCATTAAACTTAATTAAAATTTTATCTTTTATCTCTTTGACTTCCTTAATTTGTTTTCCAAATCTCAAATGCTGAGTGTAAATTTCATTTTTTAAAAATGATATTAATGTAGATCTTTTTAATGTTGTATATTTTTCTTCATCTTTATTGAAAATACTTATTTTAAAATCAGATATTTTTTCGTTTTTAATTGTATAAAAATCTAAAATATCTGGATGAAAAATATCTTCATAATTTACTTTATGAAAATTAATTTTATTTAAAATTGAAACACTGTTTACAGCTAATTGAATTCCATACCCTTCATCAAAAGATAAAGATGCATCTTTTTCATATAGCATAAATTCAAAGTTCGGATCTTTTTTTAAAAAATTAGCTAAAGTTAGCCCAGCAATTCCTGCTCCAATAATTGCAATTTTTTTTTTCATTAAAATAAAGATGAAACCTGGTTAAATATCCTTCTGGTAAAAATTGGAAAAAATTCTTTTTTATTATCTAAATAATACCATTTAAAGTTTTCAGGAATTTTATTAGAAAACTTATAATATAAATTAATATTTAATTTTTTATTTGAAATAGAATTTTGATAATTTTTTAAAAATTTCCATTTTGAAGTAACCGAATTTTCATTTGTTTTTTTTATTTTGGGTAAATTAAATTTATTTAAAAAACCGATATCATTATATTTTGTAAGTGCAATTTGTTTTTTTTTATTTATGTAACAAAAAATATCATAATTTTTACTTTCGATCATTTTGTTTTTTTGTTTTTTTATTTTTTTAGAAGATTTATAATATTTACAAAAACTATTTAAATTGCAAGTTTTACATTTAGGTTCTCTCGGCTTACAAACTAAGGCTCCAAACTCCATTAATCCCTCAACAAAATCTGAATTTCTTGATGAATAAAAAAGTTTTTTCTTATTCATGATTAATAAAAGCTTAAAATTAATCTTATCCTCATTTTTATTTAAAATTCTAGAAAAAACTCGTTTTACATTTCCATCAATTGCAATAGTAGGCTGATTATGAACAAATCCTAACAACGCATTTGCAGTATATTCTCCAACACCAGGGAGTTTTTTAATTTCATCCAATTTTTTTGGTAGTTTTGAATTATATTTATCTACTAATATTTTTGAGCACCTTAAAAGATTTCTAGCTCTCCTATAATAACCTAAACCTTCCCATAGTTTAAGAATTTCTTTATCGTTACTTTTCGAAAGGGACTTTAAGTTTTTAAATTTTTTAGTAAATTTTTCAAAAAACGGCACAACTGTTTTAACTTGTGTTTGCTGCAGCATAAATTCACTTAAAAGTCTGAAATAAAGCTTGTTTTTACTATTATTACTAACACGCCAAGGTAGAGAGCGCTTATTATTATCATACCAAGCCAGAATTTTTTTTGATAAATTAAAGTTTATATGCATAGTAAAAAAAATAATATTAATAAAAGTATGAATTTCTTACAAGGACTTAAACCTTTTTCAAGTACTTTACCGCAGGGCATTAAAAAAGTGCTCAAAAAAAAAAATTACAATTTGGCAAATATTGTTGATAACTGGAGCAAAATAATAGATAGAGAAATAGCAGATGTGTCATATCCAAACAATGTTAAAACATTTGACAAAAAAGGTGGCGCAAGTTTAATTTTAAATGTTATTCACGGAAACCAATTAAATATAGAATATAAAAAACAAGAAATTTTAGAAAAAGTTAATGCGTTTTTTGGATTTAATTATATTGAAAAAATTAAACTTAAAGTTGTGCATGAAAAAAAAATAAATAAAATCGATGACAACGTTTTGAAAAAAAGAAAAGAAAAATATAACGCAAATTTAGAAAATATTAAAAATCAAAACTTAAAAAAATCACTTAATAAACTAATAGATGCTTATAATAATAAAAATGAATAATTTAAAAAAAATAGTCAAATACTTTGTTATAAGTTTTATATATTTAAATATTATTTTAACAAAAATAAGTTTTGCAACTAACGTTGATCCTAATACAACGATTGGAGATGAAAATGCAAAAGTAACAATCAAAGTTTTTTCATCCTTAACTTGTCCTCACTGTGCAAACTTTCATAGTAAAATTTTTGAAGATTTAAAAAAAAATTATATCGACACAAAAAAAGTAAAATTTGAACACCATAGCTTTCCTCTCGATCTAGCCGCTTTAAACGGAGAAAAAATCTTAAGATGTTTTTCTAGTACAGAAACTAGTTTTAAATTTTTAAGTCAGATTTATGAGAAACAAACTCAATGGGCAGTGGGTTCCGACATCAAGAAAATAAACGCGTCGATTAAAATTATTGGAAAGAAATTAGGTTTGAGTAATGAAAAAATGGACAAGTGTATTGCAAATAGTGAGATTGAAGATAAAATTTTAAATGAAAGAATTTTAGCTCAAAAAAATTATAAAATCAGCTCAACCCCTACAATATTTATTAATGATAAAAAATACGAAGGAGATCACAATTTTAAATCTTTCGAAAAAGAATTAAATAAAATTTTACAATAATGGAATTTAAAAAATTAGAAATATCTGGCTTTAAATCTTTCTTTGAAAAATCAACCTTTTTTATTGAAAAAGGTTTAACAGGTATTGTTGGTCCCAATGGATGCGGCAAATCTAATATTGTAGAAGCTCTAAGATGGTGCATGGGTGAAACGTCTGCAAAGAGTATGCGAGGAGCTGGAATGGAAGATGTGATTTTCTCAGGGACTTCAAATAGACCAGCGAAAAATATATCTGAAGTTTCAATATTTCTGGAAAATAATAATAAAGAAGAAAGTTTACAGTACAAAGATTTTGATGAAATAATAATAACTAGAAGAATTGAAAGAGATAAGGGTTCTAAATATTTATTAAATCAAAAAGAAGTTAGAGCAAGAGATGTTCAAACTTTTTTCGCAGATTTATCAACTGGTGCTCATTCACCTTCACTCATAAGTCAAGGAAAAATAGGAATGCTTGTTACTTCTAAGCCAGTTGAGAGAAGATCTATTTTAGAAGAGGCAGCTGGCATTTCTGGAATTCACTCACGAAGACAAGAAGCAGAAACTAGACTTAATGCAGCTGAGAATAATTTAAAAAGAGCAGATGAATTAAAAAGACAACAAGAAAAACAACTAGAAAATTTAAAAAAACAGGCAGAAGAAGCCTCTAAGTATAAAGAAATTTCAAGAGAGATAAAAAGAATAGAAGCAGGATTATATTATTTAAAATTATCTGAAATTGAAAAAGAGAGAAAACTAATTTCGGAAAAATTAAATGAGCAAGACGATGAAATGAGTGCAATAAAGATTGATTTAAACCATAATAATTCTTTACTAGAGGAGGAAAACAAAAGACTTTCACCTCTAAGAGATAAAAAAATGGAAAATGTTGCAAAAATCCAAAAAATTAATCTTGAGATGTCTAATTTAGAAGAAGAAGAAACGAGAGTGAAAAAATTACAAATTAAATTGATAAAATCACTTGAAACTCTAGACTCAGATGTAGAAAGAGAGAAAAGCATATCGCTTGATGCTTCGCTGAATGAAAAAAGAATCTTTGAAGAAAAAAAAGATTTATTAGAAACTGAAAAACAACTTCTTCAAACTGAAACTACATCAGCAGAAAATGTGAAAAAAACAAAAGAAAATTTAAAACAACTACAAAGTCAGCTTGACCAATTAATTAATAAGATAGAAAATTATATTGATACAAATAAGAAAATAACAAAAGATGTTTTTAAAAAATTAAAAGACTTAATCAATATGATTACAACTTCGCAGGAAGAATATGCGTCTTCGTATGGTAAAAATGAATCAATTAAAAGTGATTCAATTAAAAGAAAGGAAAGAATAAAAAACATCGATACTGAACTTGAGAATTGGAAAAACTTGAAGAGTAATTCTGAAAAGATGTTAAGTGAATTAAATGAAAGAAAAACAAAATTAAAAAACGAAATAAACGAAAATCAAAAAAACCCTGAAAAAATTGCGACCAATAAAGGTCAAATTATTCAAAATTTAAAAAATACAAAAAAAATAACTGAGGATCTTGAAATTGAACTTAATAAAGCTGAAGAAAAATACAATTTGATAAATGAAAATCTAAAAAATATTCAAGAAAAATATTCTATTTTAAGGGAAAACAAAGCTCGGAATGAAGCTACTATAGAAGGTATAGATAATAGAAAAAAAGATTTAATTTATTCTATAAAAAACGATCTCAAATTAAATGATGAAAGTAATTTATTGTCCTGCTCTGACTTAAATAACTTAGAAATTGAAAATTTTCCCAAAATTGAAGATCAAGAGAAAAAATTAGAAAAAATAAAAAAACAAAGAGAGTCTTTGGGATCTGTTAATCTAAGAGCGGATGAGGAAACAGAAAAATATAAAAATGAAATTAAAAAAATGGAAGATGATAGAGCTGATTTGTATTCTGCAATAGTAAAACTAAAAGCTAGCATAGAAGAACTAAATCAAAAAGGAAGGGAGAAACTTTTAGAGGCTTTTACCAAAGTTAACAGAAAATTTAATGAAGTTTATACAAAACTTTTTAGTGGCGGTAATGCTAAACTTGAACTTGTAGACTCAGAAGATCCTTTAGAGGCTGGATTAGAAATGCTTGTATCTCCTCCAGGTAAAAGATTGCAATCAATAACTTTATTATCTGGGGGAGAACAGGCTTTAACTGCACTTTCTTTAATCTTTGCAGTTTTTTTAGTTAACCCATCTCCCATATGTGTTTTAGATGAAGTTGATGCACCTTTAGATGATGCAAACGTGACAAGGTTTTGCTCTTTACTTGATGAGCTAACAAAAATGACCAAAACAAAATTTGTTATAATCTCCCACCACGCTTTGACTATGTCGAGAATGCACCGATTATATGGAGTTACTATGCCAGAAAAAGGTGTAAGCCAGCTTGTGGCTGTTGATTTAGAAAAAGCAGAGGAGCTTGTTGCTTAATCAGAGGATGAAAGAATCAAAGGAATTTAAAACTCGCCTAAAAATTGCAAAATCCAAATTAAAAATAAATTCTATTGAAAAAAATGAGCAAAAAACTGCTTTAATTGGAAATGCTTTTAAACTTGGAACAGAACTTGTCGCAGCAGTAGCTGTTGGGACAATAATTGGGTTTATTTTAGACACTTGGTTTGGTACTAAACCTTGGTTAATGATAGTTTTCTTTTTTTTAGGTTCTGCGGCAGGACTATTAAATGTAATTAGGGCAGCTAAAAAAATGCAAGTAAAAAGATAAGAAAAATAGGATTATATTATGGCTACAAACCCAATGCATCAATTTAATGTTTATCGTATTGGCCCAGAAATTAAAATAGCAGGCGTTGATCTGTCTTTCACCAATGCAAGCCTATTTATGATTATCAGTGTAATCACTATTTCAATTTTTTTATTTTTTGGAACCAGAGAAAAGAAACTAGTGCCAGGAAAATTACAACTTATCGCTGAAATGTTTTATAATTTTGTAGCTGAAATGATTAGTAATACTGCTGGCTCTAAAGCAAAACCATATTTTCCATTTATATTTAGTTTATTTATGTTCGTTTTATTTTGCAATATGGTTGGAATGTTGCCCTACTCATTTACCGTAACTAGTCATATTATTGTAACTTTACTTTTAGCTATTTTTATCTTTATTGCAGTCACAATAATTGGGTTCATAAAACATGGTTTTGGTTACTTAAAGCTTTTTGTACCAAGTGGAGTGCCAATTTTACTTTTGCCCTTAATAACGGTTATTGAAGTTATTTCTTATCTTAGTAGGCCAGTAAGCTTATCTGTTCGATTATTTGCAAACATGATGGCTGGTCATACTATGTTAAAAGTATTCGGAGGTTTTGTAATTAGTTTAGGATTATTAGGTGGGTGGTTACCGCTTGGTTTTTCAGTAGCATTAACGGGTTTAGAAATTTTAGTCGCATTTCTACAGGCTTATGTTTTTGCAATATTAACCTGCATTTATTTAAATGATGCATTAAATTTACACCATTAAAAAAAGGAGGAAAAATGGAG
>MDTB01036038.1_pt1 | contig 24931 bp, 17 predicted proteins | sample 811161 | NCBI WGS metagenome assembly MDTB01 (sample SAMN05326650, study PRJNA326480) | marine metagenome | isolation source: seawater | place: Mediterranean Sea | collected 2009
ATGCAGGTTACCTGCATCGTCAATGGGGTGCAACACGGATTCGATTCCCAATCCTCAGCCCTCTTGTTCAGTGTGTGGATGACAAGTCATGTGCCTGCGCTGAACACATTGTTGAAGCCTCACCGGGTATGCCTTGCTTGGGGCCATGTATATTAAGGCGGAGGGATGCACGTTTAAAAAAAACCATAGAATACATATTTTGAGGAATCAGAATGGCGTTTATTTTCTGTTTGGCTCAGGTTTGCTGAAATGGCCACGCTTTAAAAAGTGAATGACTTCAGAAATCACTTTTCGATTCTTCATGATATAGGGGTGGGTGACATGAAAAACGCGGTGATCCTTGACGCCTGCACATTGGGATCGGGCAACGGATACCTTCCCATCATCCTTGCCTGGAATCAGCAGACTGTTGATCCAGTTGATGGACCGATCTCCTGTGATCACACCACATTCAAAATGAATCTTTCCCAGGGCATGAGGAGGGGAATCCAGTTTTGTGTTCAGCTGCCTTCCCGCTGGGCCATTGATCCAGCGAAAAAGTCGCCAGGATCCGATCTTGTCCACTACTTCACTTCCTTGATTGGGGGGAGCCAGCATCACGACTCTTCCCAGGCGACTGTCTTTTCTCTTTGAGAAGTAACTTCTGACCAGGATCCCCCCCATGGAATGCGTCACAAAGTGAATCTTTGAGCAATCCTGCATCTGCTTTTTTTTGATGGCGGAACCGATCGCCTGCTCGGCAAGGTTTCTTATTGCTGCTGTCCGCGAGGGGTAATCGACATTCTCAACCACATAACCTGCTTTTTGAAGTGCGTTTGCCATCTTCACCATGCTTGCCGAAGACCTGCAAAGGCCATGCAACAAAATGACACCTTCCTTTGCGGATAGATGTCCGGACAGAGCTATTATCGTCGTCAATACCACTAGCAATTTTTTCATTGGGCCAAAATACGAACATCCATCTCTTAACCTAACCCTGATGTTAAGGCCAGTTTTAGTCTGTGGCGAACGAAGAGTCATGGCTGTACGCACCACTCTTTGATTCATAAAAATCATTCAAGCGCCCACATAGCATGTTTTATGATCACCAATCAGTGATGTCCTCTATCTTGACTTATAATCTATTTGTCTCAACAGTGCGATATGGCCGTATGAATATGCTAATCTTGAGATCTTCGTTTTTTTGGATGCTCAACTATGTGGATTCACTTTTGTGTGGGAAAGTGAATTGGAATATTGGATGCCTGCTATTCAGTGTTTCCCTTCTTTCAATCAAATTGACGGCGCAACCCTTTGTCCTGTCAGAATTCATGGCATCGAATCAGTCTGGAATGACCGATGAGGATGGGGATCGGAGTGACTGGATCGAGATCTACAATACGGGAACTGAGCCTGCATCCTTGAATGGTTGGTATCTGAGCGATGACGCCTCAGACCTGACGAAATGGCGGTTCCCGGATCAGTTCCTCCCCATGCAATCCTCCCTCATTGTTTTTGCCTCAGGAAAGGATCGGGCACTTGTCGGGGCCGAGCTCCATACTAATTTCAAGTTGAGCAGCAAGGGTGGTTTTCTTGGGCTGATACAACCTGATACCAGAACAATTGCACATGCCTATGATCCACACTATCCCATCCAGTTTCCTGATATTTCCTATGGCATTACCATGCGAAACGAAAGGACCGTTTTTGTATCCCATGACGCGGTTGGAAACATTCATTTTCCTAGAGATAACTCCATGGGCCAGGCATGGACCTTGCCTGATTTTGACGATTCTCAATGGGGAGCCGTTCATTTTGGAATCGGATATCAGCAAAATGCAGATGGGAATAACAGTGATCCACAAAATCCAATGGAGGAGCCCTTGGTATTGGGTGACGTAACGAGGCCTTTCGATCCTCTTGACCCAACCTCTGAGTTTTCGCCTGTCGGAGAGATGGTGGACGCTGCCATAGACAACAACACGGCCACAAAATATCTGAACTTTGACAAATTGAATACCGGCTTCACCGTGGAGTTGTCTCTTGGGCCTACCGCGGTGAGCGGGCTGCGGCTGACTTCGGCCAATGATGCTCCCGACCGGGACCCAAGCCAGTTTATCCTTTCAGGATCGAGCGATGGGATCAACTTTGTAGAAATTATCAAGGGAGCCATTCCTGCATTTGAAAATCGTTTTGAAACCATTCAGATCGATTTTCAGAACACCGTAAAACATGCCTACTATCGCCTTGTATTTCCGACCGTTCGCGATGAGAGAGTGGCCGTGGCGATGCAAATAGCCGAAGTTGAATTTCTCGGCTGGCTGCCAGAATCGAGCGTTTCGAATCCCGGGGAAACATTCACACCGGGTTTGATCGATGTAGCGATGCTTGAAGATATTTCAATGCCTGATGATGATATTGATCCAAGTTCCTTGAATTCTCCTTTTGGCGAGGAAGTCTGGCGTGCCATTGATAACGATCCCCAAACCAAATACTTGAATTTTGACGGGACGGGTTCGGGTTTCACCTTGAAACCCGGCCATGGACCGACGGTGGTCAATGGGTTGAGGTTGACATCGGCCAATGATGCTGAAGGCCGGGATCCGACTACTTATCGACTGGAGGGTTCATCAGGTGGCGGCGTTTTTGAACTCATTGCGCAAGGGCCTCTTCCTTTATTCGAAGATAGATTTTCCACCATTGAGGTGGCGTTTCCCAATGATTTGCCTTTTGGTATTTATCGACTTGTTTTTCCTTCACTGCGAGCGAGTGGTGGACAAATCATGCAGATTGCCGAAGTTGAATTTCTGGGGACAGTAGGATTGCCTCAGCCAGTATTTGTAGACCTGATACAAACGGACATAGAGACCTCCATGTACGGTCAACATGCTTCGGCCTATGTGCGCCTTCCGTTCTTCGCTGGAGAGGACGCAGATCTTGAAGGGTTGTCGCTCAATGTTCGTTTCGATGATGGTTTTATCGGCTATATCAACGGTGTCGAGGTTGTTCGCACCAATGCTCCAGACACGTCTGCGTTTGACTCCGTTGCGGAATCCAACAGGGGGTCCGAAGTGGCGGTGATTGCGGAACGCTTTGATCTTCGACGCTTTGGGTCAATTATCGAACCAGGTGAAAATTTGCTGGCGATCCATGCTCTTAACGACAGTGCCTCCAGTTCGGATTTTCTGCTCGAAGCTCAACTTGAGAGCGGAGCGACTCGGACTGCTTTTTCTGATGTGGGTTACTTCGAGATACCTTCTCCTGATCAATTAAACACGGATGCGAAGTCGGGATTGGTTTCTGTCCCTATCATCCATGTTGAAAGCGGTTTCATGAAAGATGCTTTTGATCTAGAGATCCTCTCCGATCTGGAGGGCGTCAGTATCTATTATACGACAGATGGAAGCAGCCCTGATGCCTTGTCCGGACACCCATACACTGGCCCCTTACAGGTGAAAAAAACCACCGTGCTGCGTGCTGTTGGATTGCGTGATGGATGGATTCCTTCGCCGGTTTTGACCCGAAGTTATTTATTCACTTCCGATATTGCTCTGCAGGATCAATCATCAGCATTGGAAACTGGTTTTCCGACACGATGGGGATCTCAGGCAGCTGACTACGGCCTGGACACACGGGTTGTTGGTAATCAAGGTCGGGATAGTTTTGGTGGACGATTTAAAAAAACGATTCAGGAAGACCTGCTCTCTCTTCCTTCGATGTCTCTTGTCATGGATGCGGACACGTTATTCGGGGCCAGGGGTATCTATGCCAATTCAGGTAGTCGGGGTAAAGCTTGGGAAAAGCCGGTTTCGGTCGAGCTGATATATCCGGAAGATGGACGCAAGGGATTTCAGGAGGATGCCGGGCTGAGAATACAGGGAGGTGCTTTCAGAAAGTTCAATCTGACCTTGAAGAAATCCTTCCGACTGGTATTTCGGGGTCAATATGGCGCTTCAAAGTTGAATTTCCCACTGTTCGGTGCCGACGCGACCGATTCATTTGACAATGTCGTTCTTCGAGCCAACGGGAATGACGCCTGGCCATACGGTGGAGGGCGTGCCCTTTACATGCGTGATGCTTTTGCAATGGAAACGGCAAGGGCGATGGGTATCAAGGCTCCTCACACAAACTTCGTTCACCTTTATCTGAATGGTATCTATTGGGGGCTTTATAATCTCGTGGAACGTCCGGATGCAGCCTTTTCCTCAAGCTATTACGGAGGCGACAAGGAAAATTGGGACGCCCTGAATCAGGATTCTGCTCCCGATGGAAACAGGGATGCCTGGAATCGATTGCTTGATATCCTTGAATCTGGAATGGAACCGGAAAAGCTGTTCAACAGGATTCAGGGTAAAGGTCCCGATGGAAACAGGGATCCTTCAATGGAAAACCTGCTGGATATCAGGAATCTCATCGATTACTGCATTTTGAATTTTTACATGGGAAATCAGGATTGGCCGGGCCGTAATTTCTGGGTAGGTCGGGATCGAGAAGGTGATGGGGGTTTTAAATTTTATCCATGGGATACAGAAACATCCATGGGCCTTGGTTCCGACCTGAATACAGACCGAACAGGGGTGGACTCCTCAGTGGCCCGACCTTATGCAGTCTTGAAAAAAAATCCAGATTTTCGTCTTTGGTTCGCCGACAGGGTTCAGCATCACTTTTTCAATGGTGGTAGCTTTTTCGTCAATCCAGACAAACCACAATGGTCCGTGGTAAGGCCTGAAAACAACGTTCCTGCATCAAGATTTGCGCAACTTGCAGCCCAGATTGAAAGGGCGATTGTGGGCGAGTCAGCCCGCTGGGGTGATCAGTTGGTCAACAGACCTTTTATCTGGGATGATTGGAGTCGAGAACGCGATAATTTACTTACTAATTATTTCCCACGAAGATCAGCAATCGTGTTGGAGCAATTACGCCGAGCTGGCCTCTACCCAAGGATAGAGGCCCCTGCGTTCAACCATGCCGGTGGGAACGTGGATGTTGATTTCAGTTTGTCAATGAGCGCACAAGGTGGAACAATTTTCTATACACTGGACGATACCGATCCTCGCAGTCGATTGGAATTGAATGAAATAAACCGATTCGACCTGCTTGATGCTTCCACCCTTAAACGCGTTTTGGTGCCAGGTGCGCACAATGGTGGTGATGCATTCGGCTCTGATTGGTATGAGGATGTGAATTTTGTTGATGATGCATGGATGCTTGGGGTGGGAGGCATTGGCTACGATACCGGGAATGACTATGAGGAATTCATTGGAATGGACGTGACGGATTCCATGCAGGGGAAAAACGGTTCGGTTTTCATTCGGATTCCATTTGAAGCAGGCTCTCAGGTCAATGAAGAGACAAATCTGATGGTGTTAAGGATGCGTTATGACGACGGATTCGAGGCTTTCCTCAATGGCGTCAATATCGCCTCATCCAATGCTCCCGAGATGTTGAAATGGAACTCTTTTGCCACTGGTACGCATGAGGACTCTGTCGCTGTTCAGTATCAGGATTTTGATGTCAGTGGATTCATTTCTCATTTGCATGCAGGAACCAATTTATTGGCCATTCAAGGACTCAATGTTTCCAGCGTGAGTTCGGATTTCCTGATCGATGCGGAGTTGCTGGTCGGTCAGCAGGTAATTATTGGAGAGCAACCTACCTCGCGCATTTATGAAACTCCGATTCTTCTAAATGATCTGACGACCGTCAAAGCCAGGACACTTTCAGGTTCGGAATGGAGTGCCTTGAGTGAGGCGACTTATGTGGTTGGCAACCCGCTCGTCATGGTGAGTGAATTACACTTTCACCCCGAGGATCCTTCTTTCGAGGAAATGGCATTCGGATATCTAGATGCAGATGAATTTGAATTTATTGAAATTCATAACCCGGGAACAACGACATTTTTATTGGATGGGGCACGGTTTGTAGATGGCGTGGATTTTGATTTTACCCAATCGCCAATGAGCCGCCTTTCGCCAGGCGCCTGCCTTTTGGTGGTTAAAAACCGTGTTGCTTTTGAAATGCGCTACGGAAAAGGGCTTCCCATCGCGGGCGAATTCACCGGTAATTTTTCCAACAGTGGAGAAAGGGTCGCATTGGCGGATAGGGAGAATCAGGTTTTGATTGAATTTTCGTATGACGATGGTGATTCAGTTTTCAAAAATGGTGATGGATCAGGTTATACCTTGATTGCAGCAGGGGATGCAGACAATCCCAATGAAGAAACCTATTGGAAGACCAGTGATGATATTGGCGGTTCTCCCGGGCAGCACTCGGAGCTTCACTCCTATGAGCGCCTCGTTCCAGATATTACACTAGAACGAGACAGGATTCTGATTGAATGTTCCGTGCCCGTGACCGGACTCTTCGGGCTGTTTGTCACTGAAGATCTGCAGCTTGAGGAATGGCATCTTTCGCAAAGCAGGAATCAGGAGGCTTCAAATGAGAGACTTGAGTTTGAAGTGAAGGCGTCCATGGAGTTTCCAATGCGCTTTTTTCAAATTCGAATGATCAATGCAAGCCCATAGATAACCTTGCCTGTGTGTCAGGGGGACATGATCTTCCACATTCCCGCATATAACCAAACCTGATGTCCTCAAGGGTTCTTTCGATCATGTCGTTTGCTTTGAATCAACAGAATGACAGGCACGATCCCATACTCTCTGGATTTCATATTACTTTTTATCAGCCAGCATCCATGGAATACCTTTTAAGAAATCCGGAACGTCTAGCTTCTGAGCCAAGAGTGGCAAGACCAGCAGGAAGATACCTGCGAGCAACGGCATAAAGAGTGATGATGCAACTATTCTGAATTGAGTGCATTCAATGGTTATTTTATCTACATCGTGAATGTAAGTATGTAGATGGTTTGGCCATCGGCGGCGAAACCTACCCAGCCATTGCTTCGCCCAAACATAGGCTTGGGCGAATACATCTCCAACTGGTTTGTTTGCTCTTTTGTTGACCACCATGAGAGGCTAGCTTTTTTAGGAGACTTATAGTCCCAGTTCGAAATCCTCTTTCCTACGCTTGATTTCCATGTAGCGAAGTCAGCTTTCTCTACAACGAGTTTGGCAAAGAATGTGAAATCCGATGGCCCAAACCGACCATCTCCATACTGTTCCTCGATACACTCTGCGTCCAATATTGAACCAGGAAGAGAGATCCTCTTTTTGATGATGTCAGTCATTACCGCAACGCGCTCTGCAGAGGTCTCTCCAAATGTGTGCACATAAGGACTGTTATCGCAGCCAGTCAACCATATTGATATTGCGAGTATGAACACCCATTGGGTTTTCATGGTTTTTGATCCTGTGCTTTCAGCATTCGTTCCACTCGATCATTTTCTTTCTCAAGTGCCTCTCCAGTTACGGGCATGGGAATAAAATCAGGATGCACATTTATTGTTTCGCTTTCTGGTATTATCCGCCACCTGAGTTTACGAAACCACACCTCTTGTCCGTGATCCTGAAGCCAAAGTTTGCCCCCTCGAGCATCAAGGTCGGCGCCACGAATTTTCAGCAACTCAACCTGTTGAGTCCATTTCGGATCCCTGTAGTCAAAGGAAAGGACGCGCTCGCCGTTGACCCAGTGTTCGATGATCGTGCCTTTGCATTTCACCCTTCCAGTGTTCCATTCACCGAAGGGCTTGGTCGCGTCCATTGAAGGTGCCATGCAGAAGAAAAGAGAACCTGCAGATTGACGAGGATTCTCGCCGTAGGGACTGTTTTGGTTGTCGAGTATTTGATATTCGTATTGTCTCGGTCGATAATAGATGCCGGAGTTGCAGCCTTTCGATACCTTCCATTCAAAACGCAGTTCGAAGTCATCCGGGACGAGTGCCTCAGTATAGGTCAGTGATCCGCCGCTTGCCTTTCGGTAGAAGGCACCGTCTTCAATGATCCAGTTGCCGCTGTGCTTCCACCCGGTAAAGCTCCTGCCGTCGAACAGGCTTACAAATCCTGGTTCCGTGCATAGTGTGATACCCGCAGAGAGTGAGAGCAGCAAAGTGATGCAGACTGCAAATTTAATTCTCATTCATTGATAGAAATAATTTGTTTTCTGTCCCAAGGTCACGTCTGTTTTTACAATGTCTGAGCGAATGCTCCGTTTGCAAGGCTGATGCTTGAATTGTCAAGCTGCCTTGACTTCAGACGAGCAGCCTTTTGATAGCCAGACTTTCTGCTCTGGCTTGATTTCAGGAGCTTGCCCAGTATCTGCTTTGTCATCGTTGCGCCTCCTTGGCCGGCTTTGCATCTCCGTAGGAAACTCCCTCCAGCAGCCACGGTAGATTGAAACGATAGTGCAGACGACTGCTGATCAGATGGATGACGTTGTCTGGAGTTTGCGTGGCGGCGAGGTAACCGGCGTGTTCGGCGCGCGTCGGGGTGGCAGTGAATTCCTGCGTCCAGGCTCCGCCGTTCCAATCACCTGCACCTGGTGTGAGCAGTTTTCGTAAGGGCCAGGTTTCACCCTCGTCAAACGAGACAGCGGCAAACATACCATGCCCGGTGAGTTCTTCGCCCTTCTGATCCGTGAAGGTCATGTTGACGGAATCAGGCTTAGCGCGATTGCCGGAAGTGAAGGATACCAACAGCAACGCGCCTTCCTCAAGGCGCCTCAAAACAAGTCGCTGTCCTCCTCCGATCGGCGGAAACGGAGAGGCCTTGTAGGTCCAGGTTTTCCCCAGGTCGGCAGAAAGGCTCATCGGCATGTGCCCATTGATGGAGTCGCCGCGACCGAATGCGAGCAGTCGACCATCTTTTAACTCAATCACCTTGGCATGTATCCCAGCGATGGTCCCCTCACCTGTTGCGCCTTGGGTGAATTCAGGTTTTGGTTTGCCTTCGCCCGGATCGGTCCACGTTCTGCCGCCATCGCGGCTGATGTGCAGCGCCGTCCCGCCGTTTCCGCCGGGGACCGCATCGCAGTTCTGGATCAGCGCTCCATCATTGGTCAGCAGCGTGCCAGAGATCACCTGGTGACGACCGATCAGTCTCGCGTCAACGGCTTGCGGCGGCGTCCATGTCACGCCGTTGTCCTGGCTGACGCGCATCAGCAACGCTAGTTTTGCCCAGCCCTGGCCGCCGTAGGGAGCCATGCCGTTGAAATGGTAAATGGTAGCTTCCCCATGGTGAAAAATGCTGGACCCATGCATGTTCCGATTCGGCGCCTTGAAGAACTCGCTGGACGCATCCCATGCATCTGCCTCTGGCCGCAGCCGGCTTGCGAGGACGGTCAGTTCGGTTCCCTGTTCTCTGCCCGTGGAATACCAGATCGCCAGCAGGTCACCGTTTGGCAGCCAGGTGATCGAGGGTTGATGATTGTGCTTCCCGAACGGTTCCCCCTCATCGACCGGCGCCAGCACAAATGGAATCGGCCGGGCGAAGAACGGTTTGTCGCCGGATTGCGCCGTCCAATCGAAGCTTTCCTGAGACACATCGCGAGCCCATCGCGGCGCAGGGGACGCTGGAAGCGGCGTCATGCTGAGCACACGGTCATCCGTTTCCTCGACCTTGAAATGCCGATAGGTCAATGGTGCGCCCGGGCCATCTGCATTGGCTGAAAATGTACTCAGCGCAACAGCGGCGAGAAAGGAGGTAACGATTGATTTAACTTTCATAACACTTGTCATTGTAACTACCGTTAATGGATTCTATCCCATCTCGTTGGGAAGAGATGGTCCTGGATGAGCCACGAATTACAGGGAGCGTGCTTTCAATGCAAGACTGGGATTGAAATTTCGGTCCATCATTCCGACTCGGAGCGGGTAGCCGGCTTTCACTGCCGTCATGTTCGCTTTGAGTCTATTCGGCAGCCGTTAGGGACTCAATCGGGATGACGGCAAGCTCCGCACTGTTCAGGTTTCCGCGGCGACCGCCGTTGTTCGAATAGCCTACGTAGAGCTTGCCATTGTGCTCCAGGGCGATGGGATACGACAGGCTCAGGCTGTCGGCAGATTCGCCAGGTTTCTCATTTTGGCGAGATCGGCGAATGACGAAGACCTTGCTGAAGCAGTTTTCGTTCGGTTTCGATAGCGCAATCGTAAGCGGTGTCCGTTTGCCACCGATGCCTTTTGCGGTGGTGCAAACGAGGTAACGCTGACCTGTACTGAGGATGCCTGCGGCGGGCTTTGAGGTCGTCATCGGTAGGTTGCTTGGTGATGACGGGGACCACCTGCGACCATAGTCCTTACTCTTCGCGACCAGTGCCCCCGCGCCGCCGCCGTAACGAGCGATGTTGTAGATTGTCTTCCCGTCCACGAAGATTGCCGATTCACCCCACATGCGCTTGACTGTCTTTGCAACAGGGATCGTCACGAGATCCCACTTCGTGAAGTCGTTGCCATGGCTGATCGCCACTGCGGCGGGGAAGACGCCTTTGCTCGAGTAGGCCCCCGCGACAAATCCGGGCATGATCCAGTTCCCGTCGCTCATCCTCATTGGTTGGTTCATCGGCCAGAAGCCATCTCCCACGACAACTCCGCGTTTCTTCCACTTGCCTGTCTTCTCATCGAGGCGGTAGGCCCGCGTGTGAACACGCGTCATCTTGCCATGATAGGAGCCGTGGAACGCCCAAAGGGTCCCTTCGTGCGAGAGGAATACTCCGTGGCTAACAGCGAGATCCGCTTCTTCTCCAACATCCAATACTTCGAGAGGGCCCCATGTCTTGCCCTCATCCTTACTGACTCGATATTGCGCTTCCTCCGTGACCGTGTTCTCGGAGCCCTTGTTGTGACCAAACGATGCGTAGAGTTTTCCAAGGTGATGGGTGAGTCCAGTACCGTGTAGGAAGGTGTATCCGTCGGACTTCTTATCCCACTTCTTAATGACATGGAATTCAACGTCACCGAGTTCGGGCAAACCCTCAGCTGCTAACAACGGCACCCCTGGCTTCCAGAGCGGAAACGAGGTCGAGTCGTCGGCTCGGGACGATATTGGCCAAATGAGGATCGCAAAAGCAAGGGCTAGACTCTGAGAAGTGTTGGGCATGTGCGTTTTCTTGATGCGAACGTTAAACTGAGCAACCTGTGGCTTATCCGCGGGGCTTACGGAATCAACATGATCGATCCTCAAGAGCGCGTCAACTCAACGCGGTGTGACTGGCTACAGGGTTTTTTAGCATTTGGCGAGTGATCGTGAAGTAGTGGCTTCAACTCAAAAGCAGGCTCTCATTGCCTTGTTTTTCCTTTATCGTCATGTGCTGGATCAACCACTGGCACCCGGAATGAAGTCGAAACAAGCGACCAAGGGTAAGCGACCACCAACAGTGTTGATCGAGGCTGAACATACTTGCCTGTTGGAAGCCATGGAAGAGGTGCATCAATTGATGGCCAAATTAATGTATGGTTCTGGATTGTGTTTGATGGAGTGTATCTGGTCTCGAGCGAAAGATTTGGATTTTGGCCAGGTACGGGTTTTGGGAAGAGATGGCAAAGGGTTAAGGATCGCATCGCTGTATTGCCGGTTCAGCTTCACCGTCCGCTGCAAAGTCAGATTGAAAAAGTGAACACAATTCATCGGAAGGATCTGCCTTTTGACTTAGATCGCAAGTATCCCATTGCCGGGAAAGCATTCGAATGGCAGTATCCTTTTCCAGCTCGCAAGCGTTCCATTGATTCAATATCGAGGAAGGAGCGCAGGTATCATGTCATGAAAAATGGATTACAGAAAGCAGGTAAGCGTTCCTCTCAAGTTGCCGCCATTTCCAAACGGGTCGGCACACACGCGCTGCGTCATTATTTGCCACCCATATGCTGGAGCACGGTATCACCAATTCGCCCCCTTCAGGAACTCAGGGTAGACGCGGATGTGAAAACGACCGAGATCTATACCCACGTGATGAGTCGCGATCTGAAACGCCTGACGAGTCCACTGGATCGAATCATGGAGGATCATGCTACCCAATGAGAGCAAATTAAGGAAGGAGTTGCCGCCTTTGGGGCCACGATTGTGGATGGTGCCGGTGGGATTCGGGGCGGTGATATTGATTGGGGCTTTGTTGTTGAGCATGCCATTTCTTCAGGCGGGGCCTGGAATGGCTCCTTCATTGCTGGATACGTTGTTTGTGGCGGTTTCCGCAACTTGCGTGACGGGTTTATCCACCTTCAACATTGCTGAGGTTTATCATCCTTTCGGGTTGGGGGTTGTTGCCGTGTTGATTCAAGTCGGTGGCCTGGGGATTTTTACGGCTGGCTTGTTGATCACGATGTTTGGGGGAGATCGACCGAGTCTTTCCGAAGAAAAGACGATTGACAATACCATCGGCAAGGTGAAATCCATGCGCCCAAAACAAGTCTTTGGATATGCCTGTTTTTTCATTGTGATTTTTGAACTGGTGGGTGCGGTCTTGCTGTTTCTCCTTGGGCCTTCGATAGGGCAGGGGGGGGCTGATGGAGGCTTGGGCGCGCGTATGGGGCATAGTATGTTTCACGCGGTAAGTGCTTTTTGTAACGCGGGATTTTCCAGTTTTCCTGAAGGTATTTCTGTCTGGCGTGATGATGGTTCGGCCTTGTTGGTGATTAATTTCCTGGTGATCGGTGGTGGCATTGGTTTGATCTCATTGATCCAATTGCGAAATCGCATCAGGAAACACCATTCGAAACATACCCAATCCAGGTGGACCATCCAGACCCGTTTGTGCCTTTGGAGTACTGTCGTGTTGCTTGTGCTTGGAACGGCAGCAATCCTGGTCTTTGAGCGGAATCATACCCTTCAAGGCCTGCCGACGGGGCAACGGGTGTCTCTGGCCCTGGTGCATTCCGTGATGCTTCGTACGGCAGGATTCAGTGTGGTGGATTTGGGGCAGATGAATCCGGACACCATCCTTGGAAGTCTGGTCTGGATGTATATCGGGGGATGTCCCGGTTCGATGGCCGGCGGGATCAAGACCGTGACTTTCGCCGTAATTCTGTTGACGGCATGGTCGGCTTTGCAAAGACGTGAATCAATTCAACTCTGGGGTCGAAAGATCGAACCTAAATTCGTTCAAATTGCCGTGATGATCAGTTTTCTGGCCGTTATGATGATCGTGGCCGGGGTGGGGGCCCTGATGATCACGGAAGGATCGAACCCGCATTTGCCAGCAGATCAACGTTGGCTTTCGCTGATCTTTGAAGTGGTGAGTGCGTTCAGTACAGTTGGGTTGAGCTTGAACGTCACCCCACACCTCACGACCGCAGGTAAGGTGGTGGTGATGGCATTGATGTTCATTGGCAGAGTGGGACCACTGATGCTGGCCCTTCATCTGGCTCGACCGCTGAAACCCTCCAAGGTGAATTACCCCAGGGAAGATTTGTCATTGGGTTGAGAGAGGAATCTGTGCCAGACTGTGTCATGGCTCAGAACAAGAGAATCTTCATCATTGGAGCGGGGCGCTTTGGAACCCACCTGGCAAAGCGTCTGGCTGCCTTTGACACGGAAGTGATCGTCGCGGATATGGATCCTGAACGGGTTCAGGCTCTGGCCGAATCAGGTCTTGAGTCCGTCGAGTTGAATGCCGAAGATCCGGACGCATTGAAAGAAGCCGGGGTTCAGGAAGCCGATACGGTGGTGGTAGGGATTGGAGAGAACATGCAGGGAAGCATTTTGGCGACCCTGAATCTCAAGGAGCTTGAAATTCCCTACATCGTGACCCGTGCCCTGGACGAGAGACACGCCAAGGTATTGGAAAAACTCGGGGCCAACAGCGTGGTATTACCGGCCAAAGACATGGCTTATCGACTGGCTGAAAAGCTGCGCTCCCATTTTCTGAACGACCGTATTCCAATCGTCGGAGAATACCAGGTAGCCAGTGTCGTTTTAGGGGGAACGCTGAGCGGTATTTCCATTGAAGACGCCAAACTTCCGGAGCATTATCACGTCAACATCCTGCTGCTCGTCCGCGACAGTCCGGATGGGAATGAGGAAACCCCTCATACCTTCAAAGAGCCATTACCGCCCATGGTGATGATGGAGGGCGATACGCTCTTTGTCTCAGGTACGCGTGAGCACATCAATGCCTTCGAGTCGGCGTGTGGGTAGTTTTGCAACATTCACGCCCGCTGCCTCAAGGCATGGAGAAAGCCAGGCAGCAAAGGGCATCCAGAGACGTCACGCTCCATTTCGGGTAAACACCTTGTGCCTTAAAAATCAGAGGCCCAATTGGACGCCCACCGGACAGTGATCCGAACCCATGACGTCTGGCATGATAAAGGCTTTTTCAAGCTTGGGGCGAAGTTCGGGGGAGATACAGCAGTAATCGATGCGCCATCCGACGTTCCTTGCCCGTGCTCCTGCACGGTAACTCCACCAGGAATAATGTCCGCCGCCTTGTTCAAATTCGCGAAAGGTGTCGATAAAACCTGCATCGACCAATTGGGTGAAAGACGCACGTTCCTCCGGACTGAAACCGGGGTTTTTTGCATTGTCTTTGGGCCGGGCAAGGTCGATTTCCTGATGAGCGACGTTCAGGTCGCCACAGAAAAGGACCGGTTTTTGTTGTTGTAATTTACAGACGTGATGGCGAAAGGCTTCATCCCAGGCCAGACGATAATCCAGGCGCGCCAGGCCATGTTGTGCGTTGGGGGTGTACACATTGACCAGAATAAAGGAATCGAACTCCAGATTTTGAACACGACCCTCCTGATCATGTTCAGGGATATCCAGACCGTTCCATACCTTGAGAGGTTTTTGACGACTCAGCACACCGGTGCCCGAGTAACCTTTCTTGACCGCAGAATGCCAGAACACCTCGTAGCCCTCGGGCCAATCGAAATCGACCAGTTGTTCAGGTTGCGCCTTTGTCTCCTGGAAACAAAGAATGTCGGCATCCATGTCATCGATGATGTCCAGCAGCCCTTTGCCCAGCACGGCCCGCATACCATTCACATTCCATGAAATGAGCTTCATGTCCGGTCCTCCTCTGGGTGAATTTCGTCAAGAGGTGCAAGTCGGAAAAAGGAGTTGGCATTGGCGGTGGTTTCTTGTGCCAGTTGCTCGAAGGGTTTTCCGGTGCATTTGGCAATTTCACGCGCGATATGAGGTAGATGCATGGGTTCGTTACGCTGTGTTTTTGGTTTGGGATCGAGATCCCTCGGCATGAGATACGGGGCGTCGGTTTCGATCATCAATCGATTCGTCGGAATGCTTGGAACCAGTTCCTTGAGGTGCTTGCCCCTGCGTTCATCACAAATCCATCCTGTGATGCCGATGTGGCATTCCAGATCGAGTAAACCGAACAGGACTTTTTTGTCATCGGTGAAACAATGAACAACGACATCCGAGAGTTTTTCCCGGAACTCCTTGAGAATGGAAATAAAGGTATCTCCCGAATCACGTTGGTGCAGGAACATCGGTAACTGATTGCAGACTGCCATTTGGAGGTGCGCGATAAACACTTTTTCCTGAGTAGAGCGTGGCGAGATATCGCGGAAATAATCCAGGCCGCATTCACCGACAGCCACGACTTCAGGCAGGGTGTAAAGTTCCTGCAGAACTGTAAAAGTGTCACCATTGACCTCTTTGGCATGGTGTGGATGAATGCCTGCAGTTGTGTAAAAAGTGCCAGGGTAGGATTTCGCCAGTTCGAGCCCTTTGTGGCTTCCCTCCTCGGTTGCACCCGTGAGGATCATGCGGTGGACACCGAGATCGAGCGCGCGTTGGAGCACGTCCTTCCTGTCATGATCAAAGGAGTCATGTGTCAGATTCAGCCCGATATCGATCAGGGAAGGCCTTGTTTTTTGTTCGGTCATGGAAGGATGTTTTTATCAACAAGAACGAGCGGCATGGTCATGCTTCTTTGAACACAGGCGTTGGCAGGCCTGCGACGCCGACATCTGCAGCAAAGAGACCACCTGCCTGAGGTTGCTCCTTGTGTCCTTCTTCATCCAGATCACGGCTGGCCGTGGTGATGTAGAGCGTACGATAATCTTTTCCGCCGAAGCAACAGGCGGTGACGCATTCAACCGGTAATTGGACCCTGGCCAGCAACTCACCAGTCGCTGGATCCCATCGACCCACTCCCCATCCCGCCCAGAGGGCAACCCATAACTTGCCCTCGGCGTCGATCGTCATGCCGTCGGGATAACCCATGTCCTTGGGGATTTCGATGACATGGCGTCGATTGGAAATCTCACCCTCCACTGGATCGAAGTCGAAGGCGTCGACGTGGCGGGTGGGGGTGTCAATATAATACATGCTTGTTCCATCCTGTGACCACGCAAGTCCATTGGAGATCGTGACTGATTCCACCATGCGCTTGACCGATCCCTCGTTGGTGATGCGGTACAGGCTCCCGGCTCCTTCCTCCTCCTCGCAGGACATCGTGCCGGCCCACAAGCGTCCTTGAGGGTCACATTTGCCGTCATTGAATCGATTCACAGGCAAATCGGGCTCAGGGTTCTGGAGGGAAGTGACTTCTCCGGATTCCGGGTTCAGTTTGAGCAGGCCCTCCTGGCCACCAGCCAGGAGATCGCCTTTGGACGTGCGAACGACACAGCCAACTTTCTGAGAGATGGCCCAGGTTTCATTGCGGTGTGTACTTGGATAGAAACGAGAGATCTTGCCTTTCTCAATATCCACCCAGACAATGGCCTGACGTTCCTCATCCCAGCCCGGACCTTCTGCGAGTGTTGCTTTGCCGTCGAAAATACATGATGCCTGATAAGTTTGCATGGGACTTGTTCTAGAATGTCAGGGAAAAACCTGCAAGGCCTCGTTGAAAAATGAAAATGCTGGATAATCAGTGATGAACCTCTAATTATTCTCATCTCATGAGAATTTGCCGTTTCAACACACAAGATAATCCATTGCCAAGAATTGGCTACCTGAATGACAGCGATCAAGTCATCGATCTGAACTCCTTTGAGATCACGGAAATGAAATCATTGTTCGACGCAGAAAAACGTGCCTTGATCCTTACTCAATTACAGAATCCCGACACCCCGAAGTTGGCGTTGCAGGAAGTCACTCTCCTTGCTCCGGTAGATAATCAGGAAGTGTGGGCCGCCGGAGTCACTTATCTGCGCAGTAAAACTGCGCGTATGGAGGAATCCGATTTCAGTGCCACCGCCTACGATAAGGTGTATGACGCGCCACGGCCTGAAATTTTCTTTAAATCAATGCCCGGTAAAGTCGTTGCCACGGGTGACGCGGTTGGGATTCGTGAAGATGCCTCATGGAATGTGCCTGAACCTGAACTTGCCCTGGTGATGGATACTCAAGGCAGCGTGGTGGGCTATACCATTGGAAATGACATGAGTTCACGTGACATTGAAGGCGAAAATCTTTTATACCTTCCACAGGCCAAAATGTATGATCGCAGTTGCTCGCTTGGGCCCTGGATTGTTTTCGGACCAGATGAATCGGAAGCCCGACAATGGAGCATCGGAGTCAAAATCACCAGAGACGACAAAGTCGTGTTCGAGGGCGAAACATCAATCAACCAGATCAAACGATCTTTCGACGAGCTCTCGGATTATCTGAATCGTTCTCAAAGTTTTCCATCCGGATCGGTTTTACTGACGGGAACAGGTGTGGTTCCTGATGACGATTTTACCCTTGAAGAAGGCGATCACGTTGCCATAAGAGTCTCAGGTATTGGAGAACTGGGCAATCCGGTGAAGACAGTCTGAAAATAAATCAGCTTGGTATAAAAGATCCATTTACCAAAGTTAAGACTGTTAAATACACGATCCTGCATTGCTTGCTGATTCAAAAGGCAGCTCAGAGGGTCTGGACTTTTGACATTCTTTTTAACAAACAAGCCCTTGCACAATAATCACATGAATACTGATCAAATGATCCATACAACAACGCGCTGGTTCCTGATATGCGCCATCACTGCCTTCACTGGGTTCATGACCCAAGCTCAGGAAGTCGAAACCATCGAAGAAACCGAAAAACCAAAATGGGAAACCAATGCTTCCGTTGGTTTTACCCTTACTCAGGGTAACAACGATACCTTGCTTGCTACGGCAAGTATCCTCAGTCTTAAAAAATGGGAATTGAATGAATTAAGTTTGTCGGCTGACGGCAGTCTGGGTGAGGTCGAAGGGGTTAAAAACAATGAAACCCTTCGAGGCACAGGTCAGTATAATCGTCTTTTTACCAACGATCGTACGTTTGCGTTGTTGAACCTATCTGCTCTCCATGACGCCATTGCAGATGTCGAATTTCGCGGAACGGTTAGTCCTGGTTTGGGTCATTACTTTTTCAAAGAGGACAAGTTTGAGCTCAGTGGGGAACTGGGTCCGGGTTTCGTCTACGAGAAGGTTGGGGGTATCACGGATCATTATATGTCTCTGCGTGTCGCCGAATCAGCCAAATATCAGATCAGCGAGCGTGCACGGCTCTGGCAAAAGCTGGAATATGTCCCTCAGGTCGACTATTTTGAAAACTATCTCGTCATTGCTGAAATTGGGATTGATTCAGACCTCACGGAAAAGCTAGGCATGCGTTTTACGATTCAGGACGTCTTTGATAACCAGCCAGCGCTCGGACGCAAGAGCAACGACCTGCGCGTTGTGTCCAGTCTGAGATACAAATTTTAATGACTCGTCACACATCTGTTTAACATGGATCGCTTCTCGCCATCGCTCCACCGCAGCGCGCCATCAACAAGCCGGGTGGTATGTTGGGTTTTCAGTGACTGTTTTCTGTGTCGATAGCCTCACGCTCATGATGCAGGCGTGTCGCCGTATGAGCTACCACGCAGATCAGTGAAATTCAAAGCCCGGGCCTGAGCCGGAAAAGTCGTGCCAAACTTTTCCAGACCAGAGCAAGATTTGAGAAAATGTGCTCCTCCCTTTTACTTGCTGGCAATGCCATTGAACCCGTGCTTATTCAAATGAAAGATTACGTGCTTTATCTCAAGCACAATCTCAATGCGCAGGCCATTGGTTGGCTCAAGGAAGAAACGCTTCAAATCGAAGAGATATTAGCGATCTGATCAACCAAATGAATCAACCGATTCAGGAGGCCGAACATTTCATTGAAATGCTTGAAGTTGAAAGTGACGGTTCAAACTGAAAAATAATTCAACCCGAGCTAATGGTGGCTTGATCGTTATTTTGATGGCACCTCTTTGACTTGCGAAATTTCAAGCGTCTTCATGTATGGAGCGTTTGATGGCCTTCTAAAAACTCGCAGAGGCCCTGTTTTCATCAAGGCCGGCATTATACTGCCGGCCTTTTTATGTTCCATTGAGATGCCTTTGGCACAATGCCCTCATCGTAAGCTTGAACTTTTTCGGGAACTTTCCTAGTTTCTCGATATTCTCTTATTTTTTCGGAACAGCTCTTGAATCATGATATCAAGATTTTCAACTCCAAAAAATTGAACCAATGAATATGAAGCTTAAGTCTGATTTGAATGACCTTTCCTGGCGCGGCGTTCTTCGAGAAAAGATACCTGCCACTGCCACGATCTTGCTCTTTGCGTTGTCAATGAGTGTTCTCTGGCCCGGGCAGACCGTTTACGCACAAAATGCCTCTCCCCATGCCTTTCAATTTCAGGAGAATGATCGTATTGCATTCCTTGGAGACACCCTGCTCGAGCGCGAGCAGTCCTGGGGCATGCTGGAATCCAGACTAACTGCCAGGCATCCGCATCATGGACTTATTTTCCGTAATTTCGCCTGGAGTGGTGACAATCCCGGCGGACAATCCCGAGCCAGCTTTGATTGGAGCAAGCCCAGAGCCACCTGGCAGGATCTCATCATCCGGGAACTGGAAGCTTTTCAGCCAAACGTGGTCGTGATCGGCTACGGCATGGCTTCGTCTCTGGAAGGCACTCAGGTTCTTGGTCAATTCAACGAAGATTTGAACCGCTTGCTGGATCGGATTCAGGAAAGTTCGAAGCATAAGCAATCGGTGCGCTTGGTTTTAATCAGTCCCGTGAGGCATGAAGCCATGGGAGGAGCGCTTCCTGATCCAACCGCGCATAATCGAGTCCTCAAATCTTACACTTCATCCATTGCCTCCATTGCCAGGAAGCGTGCCATTCCGTTCATTGATTTGTTCCACGGCCTTGGTGATGGCCACGCCGATCCCTACAAACGGGTATTCACCGACAATGGTATTCATCCCAATGCCTATGGTTACTCAAGGATTGCGGATCATTTTCAGGCAGTGATGCGATGTAAACCATGGCCCTGGCATCTGGAGATTGCTGCCAATGGGACAGTGGGGTCCGGCTCAAGGGGGAATCAGGTTTTTGATCTTCGTCGCAGTTCCAATCGCATTGAATTTGAAGTCAGAGACGATTTATTGCCTTTTCCCAATCATGATGAAGATGACAAAATCTATCCTTCAGCCATCACCTCGCGCAGGGTTCGTTTTGAGGGATTGGATGCTGGATCCTGGGCTTTAAAAATAGATGGTCGTACTTATGCCGTGCGATCCGCTTCGCAATGGGGGCAAGGCGAGACTTTTCAGCGGGGCCCTCAATTTGATCAGGCTGAGCAAATGCGGGAACGCATCCTCAAGAAAAATGAACTTTTCTTCCATCGCTTCCGTCCTCAAAACCAGACCTACCTTTTTGGGTTCAGAAAACATGAGCAGGGGCAGAATGCGGTGGAAATTCCTCAGTTTGATCCGATGGTCGCAAAGATAGAATCGGAAATCCATCAACTTGCCATTCCCCGGCGTCATCGGTGGGAACTGGTAAAGGTAGAGAGTTCCGTGACGGAATCGGATGCCCTTGCCTGGAGAAAACCGGTTCCCTCTTTGACTGAAGCGAAGTCAGCTCTTGGAGTGACACTTTCAACAGATCATGCTGCCGATCAAGGGAAATTCCAGTTGTCACCGGAAGTTGAAATGACCCTCTGGGCTGAAAGCCCTTTGATGAGCAAGCCAATCCAGATTAATTTTGATCCTGAGGGCAGACTCTGGGTGGCTGGTTCCAGCTTGTATCCACAGATCAAACCGGGTGAGGAAGCGAACGACCAGATTCTCATCATGGAAGATACGGATCGAGATGGGATTGCGGATCAAACCACGGTTTTTGCCGAAGGGCTCCTGATGCCAACGGGTATCGAGCCAGGTGATGGTGGGGCATACGTCGGGCAGAGCACCGAATTACTGCACTTGAAAGATACGGATGGTGACGGTCGGGCCGATGAGAAGCGGGTAGTCCTTTCTGGTTTTGGTACTGAAGACACCCATCACATACTCCATACCCTGCGTTGGGGACATGACGGTCAATTGTATATGAATCAGTCGATTTATATCCACAGTCACCTTGAAACGCCCAATGGCTTAGTCCGGTTGAACAGTGGTGGACTGCTGCATCTGCGTCCTTCGAATCTCGATCTTGGCGTTTATTTACGTGGTTTCTGTAATCCCTGGGGACATCAGTTCGATGAATACGGGCAGTCCTTTGTGACCGATGGAGCGGGTTATCAGGGGATCACTTACGGCGTTCCAGGGGCCATGTATTTTACGTATGCAGGAGGGAGGCGTCTGCTTGACAGCGTCAGTCCAGGCTCCTACCCGAAGTTCTGTGGACTTGAAATCATTCAAAGCGAACAATGGCCTCAAGACTGGCAAGGTTCAGCCATTACCTGCGACTTCCGTGCGCACCGCATCGTACGTTTTTCCATCAGTGAAAATGAAGCGGGCTATGCAGCGCAGGAGGTCGGAGATCTGGTCCGATCTCTGGATCCCACTTTTCGCCCGATTGACGTCAAGGTTGGGCCCGATGGAGCGCTTTATGTCGCGGACTGGAGCAATCCGATTATTCAACATGGTGAGGTTGATTTCCGTGATTCACGGCGTGATAAAGTGACGGGTCGTATCTGGCGTATCAGTTACAAGAATCATCCTTTACTTCCACGAGCGGGATTGGTCGGAATGTCTGACGGGCAACTCATGGGTGAACTCAAGTCGCCCAACGCCTATAATCGCAAGCAGGCGCGCCGGATCTTGACGGAACGTGGAGATGCGATCCATGGCTCCCTAAGGGATTGGACTGAGCAACACGACGATGAGCAAGATCGACTGCAGGCTCTCTGGATGCACCAGTCTCTGGACCAAGTCAACATGCCCCTGCTTGAAGAGCTCCTTCAGGCAGATGATGGCCGTGTTCGTGCCGCGGCTGTCAGGGTGCTTCGCTTCTGGATGAAAGAGGATTCAAACGCTGAAGTTTGGCTGGCTCAACTTGTCCGTGACAAACATCCCCGCGTGCGACTGGAGGCACTTCGCGCATTATCGCATTCAAAGACAGGCAGTGCCGCAGCTCTGGCTTTGTCTGTGTTGCAACACCCCATGGATCGTTTCCTGGATTACGGACTGTGGTTAACCATCAATGACCTGGTGGATCCATGGATACAATCGATTCAAAACGGTACCTGGGACCCTGCTGGAAAAGAGGCTGAACTCGAATTCGGGCTTAGTTCCATCGAGCCGGCCAAAGCGAGTAAAGTGCTGGAGCCCTTGATTGCCTCCAGGACAGGTGATGAACTGATGGAAGGGCCATGGACAAGTTTGATCGCCAAGGCGGGCACCGTCAGTCAACTGAATCGCTTGATAGAAATTGTGCAGGATGATGCGCGTGATGAGACTGCTGTGTTGAAATGTCTGAGCGCGCTGAATGATGCATCTCGCCTGCGACGGCTGAAACCCACTGGACAGCAGGCTCGCATTGCCCGGCTATTCAATCACCCCAATCAAGAAGTCCAGATCGCGGCACTTGATCTGGTAAGGGAATGGAAATTTGCAGGTGCGCTCAATGCCCTGATGGCTACTGCCAAAAATGATGGAGCACAAGAACAGGTGCGCGGGCGTGCAGTTCTGGCATTGGGCGCCATTGGCGGAGACGACGCATGGAATTCCCTGAAGCTGCTGATCACTCCGGATCAGCCTGAGTCCATCCGACGCCTGGCGACGCAATCGCTGGCTGTGACCAAGCCTGATGCCGCCCTGCCTCAAGTATGGGAAACACTCAATGAACTTCAATCGGAAGCCGAGCTTGAAGCTCTCTGGACTTATTTGATTCAAAGGCGTCAGGTGCTGAGTGTGATGAAATCAGCGATCAAAAATATTTCACTCAGTCGCAAAGCGGCACAGGCAGGCATCAGGAGTGTTCAGAAAGCAGGCCGCAATGAACCTGAGTTCCTGTTGGCAATCGAAAAGGTTGGTCAGTTGATGAGCGATCAAAACAATGTGAATCCCGACTCTTTCTTGAAGATGGCTGACTTGGCAGAGAGTAAGGGCGACCCCGCACGGGGAGAGACTGTTTACCGTAGACCTGAGTTGGGATGCGTTGCCTGTCACGCCATTGGAGGTGTCGGTGGGCAGGTAGGTCCGGATTTGACTTCGATTGGTGCCAGTGCGCCAACAGATTACCTGGTCGAGTCTCTGATCGCCCCCAATGCCAAGATCAAGGAAGGCTATCACTCCGTGATTCTTGAGACCAACGATGGAGAAGAATACAGTGGTATACTGCAGTCAGAAAACGGGGACGAATACTTTTTGAGAAATGCCGTTAATCAGATCGTTTCTGTTCCCAAACAGGATGTTAGCGAAAAGACCATGGGAGCTTCCATGATGCCTGCGGGTTTACTGGAGGCACTTTCTGACCAGGACAAGCACGATTTATTGAGTTTCCTTTCCAAGCTGGGTGAATCAGGCCCATTTGATGCCGCAAGAAACAATGTGGCTCGTCGCTGGAAATTGCGTGCAGGACGTCATACGGATGAACAATTTGGCATTGAGCGCATTATTGTGGATACCTCGGGTTCCGCCTGGAATCCCGCCGATACCCTGGTGGATGGGCGGCTGTTGCAGCCCATCATGGCACGAGCCTTGCGACTGAGAAATATCAACCAGGTTACCAGCTTGATCGGGCTGATGGCGACGGCTTCATTCGAAACGACAGGAGAGCGCGTGACGATCAATATCAATGCCAATGATGATACTCGCCTGTGGATTGATGGGCGGGAGTTTGAATATAAGCGTGAGTTGTCCACCAGTCTTCCAGCTGGAAAGCACACGATGGTACTCCAGTTGAACCCAGGAAACCTCCCCTCGTTCCTGCGCTCAGAAATTGAGGGAGCCACCTTCGTCGCAAATGAGTGAAAAGTCAGCACCGTTGCTGGTTTTTCTACGCTCTGGCGTTTTTTGCGCTTGGATTCTTCAAAATGTATTAAAGCGTAACACATTCCGGAGGTGTATGATGTGTGTTTATTTTCTCATAAATAATACGGTACGGTAAATGCTTCGTATCCACTTATCAGGCCTTTTTCATGATGAAATTGAAAAGCGAAGCTTGAATGAAGATGAGCGATGGTTTTTCGTGCGAGTTTGACGAGTGTCAGCAACAATAAGACCCCATTCACCTGGAAATTATTTCGCCTCTCCCAGTGGAGATACAGGAAAACCATCGCTCCCTTTTTTTGCTACCTGATCTAATGAAGTATTTTAAAATGGATTTGGCATTGATGATGGGTTTTTTGGCGGTGGGAATCATTTTGTATTTTCTGGATCCCACCCGCTATATATAACGAGCCGCACAGGGGGGTTATTATTGTTCCCTGGATTCCTCAGCAGGATGCCTTCGCGCTCAAGCATGCTGCTCTGGCTTGAAGCGAATCATTGTCGCACCTAAACCCTCTGTCTCTTGCGTTTCCTCCTTCTCCCCTTGCTTGATCGAATGATCTTGCAAGCGCTTCTATTTCCCTCAAGAGTATGCTCCCTGTCGGGTCGCAGGCATGAATGCATTGCCTGGTGATGGTGCCACAGGATAGATGACATATGACGCGTTTCATTTACACGATAACAAGCATTGGGCTGGCCTTGGGCATTTTAACGGGTTGTGGTCCGGTAGCTGAAGAAAAAGCTGGAGGCCCGCCTCCGATGAGGCCGACTCAAGTGGTTGCGGTAGCAGCCAGTGTTGAACAGGTAGCCGACACTTTATCTCTCATCGGAACTGTTGCTGCGGAGGAGATGGTGGAACTGAAGTCAGAAACCGCAGGTATC
>MDTB01156869.1_pt1 | contig 24925 bp, 21 predicted proteins | sample 811161 | NCBI WGS metagenome assembly MDTB01 (sample SAMN05326650, study PRJNA326480) | marine metagenome | isolation source: seawater | place: Mediterranean Sea | collected 2009
AGAAAATCTCGTAAATCTAAAAGAGGTGGTGCACAAGAAGGTGGTAAACGTAGAAAATCACGTAAATCACGTAAATCACGTAAATCACGTAAATCACGTAAATCACGTAAGTCACGTAAGTCACGTAAATCTAGAAAATATAAAAGAGGTGGTAAACGTAGAAAATCACGTAAATCACATAAATCACGTAAATCACGTAAATCACGTAAACGTAGAAAATCTCGTAAATCTAAAAAAGGTGGCAAACGTAGAAAATCTCGTAAATCACGTAAATCACGTAAATCACGTAAATCACGTAAATCACGTAAATCACGTAAACGTAGAAAATCTCGTAAATCTAAAAGAGGTGGTCATGTAATTAATATTCCTGTTAATAAATAAATTTAATATTAATATTTTAAATAATAATTATTAATAATTTCTAAATAATTAATAATTATCTAATTTTATTTTTTAAATTAATATATTTTTTTTTATATTTTAAATATAATTGTTTATAATTTATAGAACCACCACTTTGAGAAATATCTGAATTATTTTTATTTAAATAATTTAATATTTCATTATATTCTCTACTTCCAGAATAATCTTTAACTTCACCATTATTTTCTATTTGAATAGTTGGGAATCCTTCTATATTATTTTCTTCTATTATTTTCTGATCTTTACCGTGTTCATATTCATCATATTTTATTCCTATAGTTTCAAATTTTGTTTTTAATTTTTCCCATGTTGGCTTAAAAGTTTTACAATGACCACACCAATCTGCATAATATAATGTTACTTTCATTATATAGTATATATATAATATTATAATATAATATATTTTTTATTATATAAATATTTATGTTTTATTATTATTATTAAAATAAAATATTATTATAATAATGAATGATATAAAAAAATATGATAATGAAATAGATGAAAAAACAGTATATTTTATGTATGGATTATTTTGGGGAATTATTTTAAGTTATTACATGAATAGCGTTCCTACCTATCAAAAAATAAATATATAAAATTATAGTATTATGAAATATTATTTCATAAAAGAAATCCAAACACATAATAATATTAATAGTTGCTGGTTAATTTCAAATAATAAAATTTATGATGTTACTACATTTATTGATAAACATCCAGGGTCACAAAAAGCTATATTATCTAAATGTGGTACAGATGTAACTAAAGATTATAATTTTCACTCATATAATACAAAAAAAAAAATATGGAAACAATACCATATTGGATATTTATATAATAATAAAAAAAATGATATATGTAATATATTATAATTTATATTAACATTTCAATTAGATAGTATGAGTTTTTAGTTTTAAAACATATTGATTTAAAATATTCATTCCACTTTAATAAAATTACCAAATCTATTTTATCATTATAATTGGGAATTATTGACTTATTTATTTCTTTAAAAAAAAGTTTAAATATACTAGGTTGATCATAAATATAAATATCATTTTTTATATTTATTATATCAGAAAATATACTAGTATAACCTTCATTATAACCATATAATTCATCATGTAATATAATTTCACTACAAAAATTAATAAAACTAATATTAATATCAAATCTATAAATATGAATTTCACAATTATTTAATAATTTAATAAATTTATTGTCATAATAAAATGAATATAATAAATTATTTTTTTTTTTTTAATATATCTTTTATTATTTTTAGATATATTTTTATTTAATTTAATATTATAATAATAATCATTTATATTTATTTTATTTTTCTTAATTTTTGAATATTGTTTTATATTATGTATTATTAATTTAAATAGTATATTATTTATTTTATTTATATCCATATATATTCTATATATACTTATATATATAGAATAAGATTAGAATTTATAATATATTTGAAAATATATAAATAATAGTCCATAAAATAAATACTTCAATTTGTATTTTTACTTTATCTATAAAATAAATATTTTCAATATCAACTAAAAAAAAATAAAAATAAGAAAATAGAATTCCATATATATATTGTTTAAATATTAGCTTATTATTTTTAAAATTATAATTATGTAAAAAATAAAATGGTATTAAATAATGTGAAATTATATGACCGATAGTTAATAAATTACTATTAATATTATAATAATTTGCAATTTTATTATGACTTCTTAAATATATTATTGAACCATATATTATCAAAATAAAAAGCATATATTTTAAAAATAGAATATTAAAACAAATATTTAATATTAAAATATATGTTGTTAAAGAATTTATACTTAATTTTAATAAACTTAATATATTCATAATATAATATATTAAGATAAAAATAAATTAATTTATAAAACTAATCATTAAATATCTAATTCCACTTTTAATTGGTAATCCTTCATGCCAATGAGTCAATCTACCAGGGTGTATTGCAGCATAACCTTTTTTGTTTTGAAGAATATAATCTTGTTTTATAAATTTTGTACCACCTCCTGTAAAATCTTTATCATAATTATTTAATGCAATACTTAATGAATATGTTGATGAATCATGATGAGGATTTAAATATTCTTGATTACCCATATCATATTTTATAACAAAAGATATATTAATTCCTTCAGTTTTTATTGGAGAATAAAGATGTGATACCAATGGAGCAATATATGTATGTATTACATCTTCCCATTGTTTTCTAAATCCAATTTGTTTCATATGAATATCAACAGTTGGATAATTTTCAACATTATTTATTCTCTCATCTGATATTCTTTTATCGCCACCTACAGACCATTCATTTAAATTATTTACTTCTTCTAACAAATGATCACAAAATAAATCTGTAACGAAAGGAAAAGAAAATAAATATTTTATAGGTTCTTTGACTTGTAATTCATCCCAATTATTTATTGCTTTAATAAAACTTGGATGAAAATATTTCTTTATCCACGTTTTTCTTTTATATTCAAGTAAATAAAAGTCTTTATTAATTGCACAATTTGGTATTAATTGATCCATTCCTTCAAAAATATAACCATATTCCTCCATATTATCTACATATAATGATATATTATTAATTCTACAGTTGTATGAAAATATCATATAACAATTAAATTTTGGATTTAAAGTATTTGTAAAAAAATTTTGAATTTTTTTTAAATAATTATTTTTTATTAATATATTCCCAGAAATAAAAGGAACATTCCAACATCCTTTTATTTTATATTCTACTATATCATTATAATCAAATGAGGTTTTATACCATCCTTTATCATCAATATTACCCCAGAAATTACTCCATAATTTTCCTTTTTTTGAAAGTAAAGGTACAATTATCCCTTTATTTTGAAGTAATAAATTTAGAAGTGTTTTATTATTATTAATTACATATTCTGTATCAACTATCCATAAATAATCATTATCTTTAATATATGCTTCCTTTAATATTAAATTACGATCTTTAATATCTGAATAAATTTTATATTTTACATTTGGAATTACTTTTATTACTTCATTTATATTATTATTTATTATTTCTATTATATAATCATCAATATATTCACATTTTGACTCTTTAATTATATATATATTAATATAAATATTTTGCATTTTGATATCATCAATATTAATTATGTTTTTTTTATTATAGCCCCATGTTTTTGTCCAATTTCTCATTAAATAACTTTCTAATCTATTTAGAATAATTTTATTTTGTAATGTCCTATTTCCATGTATATGACATGGTGTTGTATTTGTTAATTTATTTATAATTCTTGAAGAAGAATAATTTATATCTATTTTATTATTATAATTATCTAAACACATAAATATTTCACAATTATAATCTAAATCAATTTTTTTTTTTTTTATATTTCTTAAAAAAATACCAGTATACCATCTTTGATCATTATAATTATCTTGAATATTTGTAATTATACTTTTTATATCTCCTACTTTACCGATAAATCCCCCTGAATTTAAAAATATATTATCTTTATACGGTATAATGGGATATTCAGATATTTTTTCAATATCTGGATAACAGAATGATTCAGTAGAAAAAATTATTTTATTTCCAAATTTACTGTATTTATTTAATATTTCTTTACTATTAGTTGTCATTATTACATGATAAGTATTTGTAACTAATATAATTTGTTTATCATTCATATCCTTTATTGTATCTATTAATAAATTTATTTTTTGCCCACCACCAAATTGATTTCCGCCATTCCATTTTTTATTATAACCCATAATCTTATATTTTAACCCATAAACTTTACAAGATTCAATAAATCTTTTTAATCCATCATTCATTTCGGTTCCGGTCCCTAATATTAATAAATTATCTGTATATGATTCTATTTCCTTTGAATTTTCTGTATCACTTTTTATAAATGCATCTTCTTCTGGATAGCATATCATTTGTTTTAAAGAATACATATTTAATGGCTCTTGAATATTATAATATTTATAATATTCTTTATGTGGAGATATATTTCCTAATATTGGTAAAATTTCATCAGCAGGAATTATATTTTTATGATAATTAGATTTTATCATTTTTTGCATACCTTTCAAATTAATTATATAAGAACAAGTCCAATAACTATAATCAGCTTTTACAAAATTTTTAAATTCATTTTGATTTTTATTTTCAGTTTTAATTATTTTTCGAGATAAATAACAAAATTCCCAATCACTAATATCATTATTTAATTCATAAATATATTTATTAATGAGTTTAGATAATTCATTAGGAATATTAACATCATCTTCTAATATAACAGCATTTTCTATATTATTATCTACACAATATTTGTAAATATTATAATGTGATAAAGTGCATCCTACTTCTCCCCAAGTAATGTTTCTACCGGACCAAGGATCTTTCCATGACTTTAATATTTCTACATCTAATTCTTTTAATTTTTCTTTGTTTAATTCTTTACCGTCCACTGCCTTTATCATTTTATATTTCACCCCTTTTAATTTTTTCTCCATCTTTTTTCTTTTTTCACTACATCGTTCTAAATTTATAACAAAAATTTGTGATTTCATATTAATTAAAAATAAATAGATATTTTTTTAAATATTTATTTATTAACAATATATCCATAATTATGATATATATTATCAACATACATAAATATATTATTATTTCGACAATTATGACAAAATATCATATAATATGTATAATTGACATTATACCTATTTTTAAAAAAATTTTGCACTTTTTTTAAATATTCTTTATTTATTAATATATTACCAGAAATAAAAGGAACATTCCAACATCCTTTTTTTTTATTATTTACAATATCGATATAATCAAATGAATCTCTGTACCAACCATTTACTCCTATATCACCCCAAAAATTACTCCATAGATCATTTTTTTTTTTTATTAAAGGGGCAATTATTCCTTTATTTTGAAATATTAAATTCAAAAGTGTATCCTCATGTGTAATAACATAATTTGTATCTACTAACCAAAAATAATCAACATTTTCTTCAAGTGCTTTTCTCATTGATATATTTGTATCTTTATTTTCAGAATCTATTGTAATTTTAATATTTGGATATACTTTTAATACTTTTTTTAAATTTAATTCTATCATACGAAGAACATTTATAATTATTTCACTATTTGTCGTTTTTTTTATATTAATATATAAATGAAAATTTTTTTTTATTAAATTATTTATATTATATTTAGAATATTGAAAATTATTATTTATTAAATAATTACCTAATCTATTTAAAACAATCTTTCTATCTGGACCACCATTACCATGTATATGACAAGGATAACTATTAGTTATCATATTTTTAACTCTTGATTTATCAAATATTATTTTTAATTCTTTTTCTGCATCGTTTAAACATTGAAAAATTTGACAATCATAATCAAGTGATATATATTTTTTCCCAAAATCACTCAAAAATATATTTATATACCACCTCTGATCATCTGATTGATTATCTATATTTTTTAATATATATTTAATTGATCCAACGGTCCCTATAAAACCTCCGGAATTTAAAAATATATTACTTCTATTTTTTACTCTTGGAAAATGAATATCTTTTTCTGAATCAGGCCAACAAATTGATTCTGTTGCAAATACTATTGGTTTATTAAATTTATAATATTTTTCTAATATCTCATTAGTATTTGAAGTCATTATTACATCATAACTATCACTTACAAGAACTATTTGATTGTCATTCATTTTATTTAATGTACTAATCAATAAATTTATTTTATGACCTCCTCCAGGTCCTTTTGTCATATCTCCACCTAGCCATTTCTCACCTAAACCCATTATTTTATAATTTAAATTTTTAATTTCACATGATTTAATAAAACGTTTTAAACCATCTACCATGTCAGTTCCTGTTGCTAAAATAGTTAAATTATTAACATCCATTTATAAAATATAATAATTTATTTTTTAAATAAATTTGTTTATTATTATTTATAAACAATTTAAATCAGTTATTAAAATATTACCTTTCTTATTCTTTTTCGTTTTTTTTCTTATAATTACTGTAAATTTTATTCTACCAATTAAATCATTATCTTTACCTGCCATAACAGGATATTCTTCTACTAATTTATGTGAAAGACATTCATTTAAACCAAATTTTAATCTTGGTGTAGATATATCACTAATATCAATTGGAAAATTACCAGATATTTTACTCAAAGAATTCTTTGAAGATTTTAATTTCAAAGAATAATACTTGTCTTTATTTCTTTTATATATATTTATACAATCATTTAATTTACTTATCTTCCCATTACCAGTAGATAATCCAATATCTATTCCATATACTTCATTCTCTTCAAAATCATTCTCTGATAATTCAAAATCAAATGTTTCATTCCATCTTAATAATATTAATTTATGTAAATTATCGTCATCATCATCATTTTTTCCATCTATTACATTTTGACTCATTTGATACGATATTACACCTGGTGCTTTCTCATTCTTACCATTACAAGTTAATAAATTTAAACCATATTTATTAGCTATATATTCCATTTTTTTTACTAGTTTAATATTACTACTTTCTGGCTTTATTAATTTTAATGCCTCTCTTTTAGCTTCATTTAAAGCATCAATTAATTTTAATTTATTTTTATCACATTTTGTTTTATCATTTGTTACTAATTTTGTAATACATGTTACAGATGGATAACCATCTATATGAACACCTAACTCTATCTTTAGTATATCTCCTTCTTTTAATATTGTATTGCTTTTTTTATTTATATAATATCCTGCAACATTATTTAATGATAATGATAATGGAAATGCTATTCCTTTACCATTTACTAATTTTTTTTTATTAAAATATTTATTCATTTCTATATTATATAAATTATATCCTATCTCATATAATTTATTTAAAGTTTCTTGTGGTTTAACATTATTTAATATTCCATTTATTATATTTTCTACAATAATACCACCTACTTTATATTTCTCTACTGTTTTACCATCTTCTAATTGTTCAAAATAATCTTTTTCTTCCATTTTAATAATATTTATTCATTATTATTTAAATATTTTATATAAAATTTCTAATTATTATTATTTTATTACTTAAACATATTTTTATGTTATATGATTATATATGTCTTACAAAGGTATTTTAAATATTAATAAATATGGTTTTGGTATTATAAAATCTAATAAATTTAATAAAAAAATTAAAGTGGATAAAAAAAATTTAAATAATAATATAGATAATGAAGAAGTTATTTTTGAAATAATTAAAGAACATGATTTTTGTATATATGCTAAAGTTATATCAGAACCAAATTTAATAGATAAACAATTTACTGGAATTTTTCATCATAATTATATTAATAGTTGTTTTATTTATAATAAAAAATTTGGGAAAAATAATTTAATAATGTGTGATAAACCTAATGAAGACATAAAAGATGGAGATTTATTTAATTTTACCATTAAAAATTTTAAAAATAAAAAATTTTACGGAAAAATTAATAATAAAATAGGTAACTTCTTTAATAAAGATTCTATAACTACGTTACTTATTAATGAATATAATTTAAATAATAATTTTAACGATAAAATTATTAAAAAAGTAAAAAAAATTATAAATAGATATAATAATGATTTTGAAATAGAATCAAAAAATAGAACTGATTTGACAAATATTACTACATTCACAATAGACCCAAATGGAGCTCGTGATTTAGATGATGCAATATCAGTAATTGAGTTTGAAAATAAATTTAAAGTATATATTAATATAGCAGATGTTTCTTATTTTGTAAAACCAAACACATCAATCGATAAAGAAGCATTAAAAAGAAGTTTCTCTGTATATTTGCCTACAACTGTTATTAGAATGCTTCCCCCGGAACTATCTGAAAATTTATGTAGTCTATTACCGAATACTGCTAAATATGCAGTTACAACAGAAGTTGATATAAGTAAAAAAGGTAAAATTTTGAATTGGAAAATATATAAAAGTATTATTGAATCTAAATATAAATTTACTTATGAAGAAGTATATGATATTATTGCAAATAATAAAGATCATTTTCTTAAAAATGATTTAATTAAACTTAAAACAGTATCTGATTTAATTAGAAAAAACAGATTAAGACTACCAAATAAAAAATATGATAATTCACTAAATATTAAATTATTCTATAATGATTTCTCACACTCAATGATAGAAGAACTTATGATATTAAATAATATTTTAGCCGCTAAAGAATTATCTAAAAGAGGTATACATTACCCATCTAGATATCACCCAGAACCTGATTTAGAAATGACTTCTAATAATTTATTTTTATTAGAAAAAATAAATAATGTTGAAATGAATAATGTAAATGTAAATACAATACAAAATGTAATTGACAATACAGATAATAAAATAATTAATCTATATTTAATTAGAACTATTTTATCTAAAGCAACTTATGATCACAAAAAAAAAGGTCACTGGGCTTTGGATCTAAAATTTTATTCACACTTTACAAGTCCTATTAGAAGATATCCTGATCTTATTACTCATAGATTAATTTTTGAATATAATATTAATAATAATAAACTAAATGACTGTTTATACAATATTAATAAAAATGAACAAGAATACCAAAAAATAGAATTTTATATGGAAGATATATTAAATTTTAAACATATTAAAGAGAATGAAGATTTTTATAAAAATAAAATTTTAAAAGGTATTATCACCAGAGTTTCTAATCCAACTATAACTATTTTTATTGAAGATATATTTTATACTAAGGATTTCCATATAGGTGATATATCTAAAATTAAAATGAATTTTGATGATAAAAAAAATATATTTTTTAATAATGATAAAATAATACAAAAAGGAGATATTATTAATTTAAAAATAAATAAAATAAGAACACCATTTCTAGATATAATATTTGATTTCATTTAAAAAAGATATTATTAATATTTTTTTTAAACCTTTTAAATACAGAACGGGTTATATAATATGTGATACATTGTTAAATTAAATTTTTTATTTTTCTAAGTGTTTTTTTAGTTTCTTTACTGCAAGTGTTCGTTGAGATATTTTATTTTTAATATCGCTTGACATTTCAGCATAAGTTTTTTTATTATCTTTTATTTTCGGAATAAAAATTGGGTCCCATCCAAATCCTTTACCTTTTGGTTTTAGAGGAATCATTCCTTTTCTTTTTCCAGTAAAATAATATTTTTTTTTCCCATCATAATAACCTATTACTGATACAGCAGTTGCTTTAGATCCACCTACTCTTTTGCAAATTCCTTTATTTTTAAGATGTTTATAATAAAATTTAATAAGTGCTCCTGGAAATTGATTTAATTTATCAAAGTGTAATCCACTATCATCGACCATACATGGTTTTTTTAATATTTTAATCGCAGCATCAAGTTTATCTTTTACAACTTCCAATACATCCGTAGACTGAATTTCTGGTAAATCTAGATCATTATTAGTAATTTTTATAGAGTCTCCTATAACATCCTGTACTTCTTTTAGTTTATTTTTGTTCCCTGTTAAAAAAATAATTCTTTTTTTTACCATTTATATATTATATTTATATAATAAATTAATTAGATTCCAATATTAAATAACAATTATACTCTAATTCTTTTGAAATAACTGCTGTTGATGTTACAAGTGCTAATAAATCATCATTCTCTGGGTTTATTGTTGATACAAATACATCTTTTTCTTTTTTTTTATCATCTTGAATAAAATTATCTTTATTCATACTGTGTAATTTATAGTCTTTCCCATAACCTATCCCATAACATAAATTATTTCTTTCACTACATGGATAAAAAACATTATCATCAATCTTTGTTTTACCAGCATTCATTTTTTTTAATAAAAATGCAATAGGTGTGAAGTCTTGATGACCAGTAATGCACATTTTTATTTTAAATTTTTTCATATGATCGTTTACTAAATCTGGCCCATATGAATAATAATTACCGGTATATTCTTCCGCTGGACCTTTATAACCATCACGACCAGATGGTTTTTTATCTTTTATAGAATTATCAAAATCACCCCAATTATAATTAATATAATTTTTTTCATCATATATAATCATGAAAACTTGATTATGATCATTTAAAAATAATTCTAATTTATCATCTAAAGTATCCACAATACTACCATGCGATAAATGATATCTTTTACCATTTAAATTTAAATAAATACATTCGGGTAAGTACCATAATATTTTTTGAATATCATACTTCTCATTTTTTAAAAAGTCACTATTATACTTAAATTGATTCTTTAATTCATCAACAAATCCATACCGTTTGTAAAGTCCATAAAATTCATGATTACCGGCTATTATAAATATTTTATCAAAATTTATTATTTTAAGAATAAAAATAAAATATAATAGTTCTATACTATATGGACCTCTATCTACAACATCTCCTAAAAAAAATATATATGAATTTTCATTTAACTTCATCGTATCTCCTTGAAAATGATCTCTAGTATTTTTTAAAATTTCATATAAACTATGTAAACTAGAATGGAAATCACCTATAATTATAATTTTTGCATTTTTATTATTTATATTCACTTTTTGAATAAATCTATAATTTTTTTTAAAATATATAGCATGATTGCCTTTTTCGTAAAACTTATCCTTTCCAAAGTATTCTTGATAATTTTCGAAATAATCTATTGATAATTTCTGACAAACTTTAAGAAATGTTTTTTCTTCAACTAACATAAATTTTATGTTAGAATAATAATCTTGTCCTTGATATTTATAATCCACCCACGCAAGTCTAAAAAAAAGATCTATAATTTCCCATTTTAATGAAGAATATTCAATTTTTGTTAATTTACTAGATATATCTTCTACAGTCCAAACTGATTTTTCATTATCTTTAATAGTTGTTCTATATGATTTTTTTTTTTCTATTAATATAATTTTAATTATATCATTATATATTTTTTTTTGTTCTATTGGTTTACTTTTAATCTTCATATTATTGCAATAATAAATATCGTATTTATTATTCTTCAAATCACGTAATAATTTATCATCAATCTTTTTATATTGTGCAACAAGTCCTTCTCTACCTGTGTTAGTTAATTTCCTAAATTCTTCATCATTCGATATTTTTTCAAAATATTCATAATCAATATAATCTGCAGTTCTTTTTTCTTTAGTACATAGATTAGTTTCCATGCTTACTGGTTGTTCTATTGTTGTCATTGCATCAAAACATAATAAATTATTATTTGTATTTACACATGTTAAATTATTATTAATATCAATCGTATATCCTCCTTTTAATATTTTATCTTTTAATAAATAATATTTAAGTTTATATTTAATATATTTTTTATAATAATTATTCATATATAAATTAATATGATATTTTTAATAAAAAATATTTTTTTTTTATTTCATATAATAGGAATATTTGTAACATTATTTGGATGGATTTATTTCCCATATATAACATTCATACACCCAATTGTAATTTTATCATGGTATTTAAATAATAATAGATGTATTATTAGTCAAATAGAATATTATTTATTTAATAGTACTTTTATGGGAAATGGTAAAAAATATAATGTACCTACCATACAAAGATATCTATTGTATATGATGTTTACTATTTCTTTATTCTATAATTTCATTATATAAATTATTTAATTAATATAATAATTACTTATTGCATTCAACTATATCGCATAATTCTTCTACATGTTCTTTTACACGTTTTAATTTATTATCACTACCCGTATTTGTATTGTTTTCTACTATTTTTTTTTCATTTTTTTTTTCATTTTTTTTTTCATTTTTTTTTTTATTTTTTTTTTCTATAAAATTTAAATGATTATTATTATTTTTATTCTTTTGAACTGATAAGTAATCATCTATCATTTTTTTTGACATAGATGGAGAAACATTAATAGTTGATTTTAATGGTTTTGGTAATTCACCTATTGTTTTTACATCATTTTTAAAACTAGGAACTTTATCAGCATTTTCTAATATTTTTAATCTATTTAATAAATTTTGTTGTCTTTGTGTTTCAGATTTATATTTTCTATATTGATCAGTTAATACTTCTTCTTTACTAAATGGATTAATATAAATATTACCATTATCTTCATTACCAGCTTTAACTAAACTATAATCAAACCCTTCTTTAATTTTAACTTTTTCTTTTTCTTCCTCTATTTTTGCTTTTACAGAATAACATTTCAATAATAATATTACAAGTAATACTAACCAATATTGATATACTGGAATTATTGTTTGTTTTAATCCAATAAATATCAATATTAGATTAATTAATAAATTTCTCCCTTTAAACTCATCATCAATACATTTAGATACAATAGACATTATATATATATATATATAATATTAAAAAAAAAATAATCTATATTATTTTTTTTTTTAATTATTCTATTGGTAAATTATATAATTTAGTAGTGATATTATCTAAATCACAAAAATGAAAATATAAATCTTTTTTTTTTATATTTAATATTTTTTTTAGTTTTTTATCTATTTTAAATAAAAATTTTGTTTTTTTATTTTTTAATTTATTTATTAATAAATATTTTATTAATAAATCACGTACATTTATAAATGACATTTTTTTCTCTTTAATATTGAAAAAATTATACATTTTTTTTGAACATATTTTTTTTTCCCTTTTATTTATATTAATATTATTACTATTTATTTTAGTAACATTTATTTTCATTATATCTTCTTTTACATGTATATTATTTTTATTTTTATTTTCATCTTCATCTTCTTTTTCTTTTTCTTTTTCTTTTTCTTTTTCTTTTTCTTTTTTATATTTAGTAGGTATAATTATTTTTTGGTTCAATATAAATGCAACATTATCGTATTCTGTACTAGTATTTTTTTTACTATTTTGTTTAATTAATAATTGATTTACAAGATATTCTATAGTTGAATTTTGACCGAAATAATTTACACAATTTTTCAAACATTGTAAATCTGGTTTTACACCTTGTTCAATTAAAAATCGGACTACACTTATATTAGTTTTATTCTGACAAGCATTTCTTAAACATTGTAAATCTGGTTTAACGCCTTTATTAATAATTTGTCGTATATTACTAATATTTCCTACTTTAAAACACTCTTCATGTAAACATTTTATTGTAGGAGCAACAGTAATATTATATGGAAAGTAATCATATTTGTAACAATATTCTAATAATTCACAACCCAATTCAATTTGAAATCTATAAATATCAGATATTTTACATCTAAATTTGAGTAATAAAATAGCATCTTCTAAATCAGGAACATAACCAAAATTAATAAACATATTTATCACAGATTGGTATTTAATTCTATAATTTCTTTCTCCTGAAAAAAAGGAATTTATACATTCTTTATTTGGAACAATTCTATAACTTAATAATAATTGTATTATTTCAAAATTTTTTAATTTACATTGTAAAATTAAACATTCTAAATTCGGCTTTTCATATTTCAATAATAATTTTATTAATTCTATAGTATTCGATGATTTACAAGCTTCTACTAAACATTCATGCTTTGTTTTTATATTTCTTTCGCATATTAAAATTTGAGCACCTGCAAAAGAATTATTAGTGCAACATTTTATTAAATTAATATAATCTGGATCTACACATTTACACAATATACTAACTAATTCAGAGGATGATCTTGAATTAGAAATATTATTTAATTTAACTAAAACATGATGTAAAAATGAATTAGAAATCAGATTTTTTAATTTATTATTTTCATATAAATATTTAAATAATGGTATTGACCTATCATGTAAACATAATTCCATTAAATTATTTTCAGTGGGGATTAAATATGTAAATAAAATTTTCATTGATTCTACATATTCACCTCTATTTAAGCAACAATAACTACTATACCACTTACGATTATCTTTTAAATAATCAATATAACCATCTAAAAAAGAAGGGGAAAATTTATAACCTTTATTATTTAATTGAATTATTTTATTTCTTATAAGTTGACACCGCGTATGTCTATAATCACAAACACCAACATTTAGTATATTACTTTCTAAACCTATATCATATTGATTTATATCATTCATTTTCTTTATAAAATTATATTAATAATTTTTTAAATATAATATTATATTTAAAAAAAATTTAATAAATATATTTTCTTGATTCTATTTTTTGTCTACAAATATGACATTTATCTATTTTTATACTACAAGAAATACAAGATTTATGATAACATGGTAAAAAAATGACTGTTGATTCAAAACTATAACATATACTACAATAATTATTGTTATTATCACTATCTATATATACATTTTCATTATTTAATAAATTTATTTCTTTTAAATCAGTTAAATTATTTACATTATTAAAAATATTATTTACTTTTTTTATTAAATTAGATATAATTTCATTTTTTATTAATAAATAATCACGATACTCTAATAAAATTAATAAAGATTTCGGTTGTCTATTATAAGCAATATCAATTATCCATTCGTTTCTCTGTGCACCATTTTTTAATAAATAGTTTTTTCCACCATATTTGGAATTCATAAATTTTTTAAATAAAAAAGGATGTCTCTCTATTAATGTATCAATTGGTGGAATTGTATTATATTCATAATTATATATATAATATTCTATATCACAATTAAAATCTAATATATAATTAAACGCCATATATTGATTCTCACATATTATTTGTAATATATTTTTATTATTACTATTATATAGCAATAAATCATTATTATAATATTTCCATGATAATATATGTCTTGCACTTTCTAAATTATTTTTACATGCTATTATTAATGCAGTATTACATTCAGAATGTTTTTTTGTTAAATTATTTATATTGGTTTCTTTATCTAATATATATTTAGTAGATAATCCATTCAATCTACAAGCATTAAATATAGCTGTTTCATTATATATATTTCTATTTTCTAATAATTCTTTATTAAAATATTTATGATTTAGTATTTCATTTATTAATATTGGATAATTTGATGCAATACTTAAACAATTATTACCAATCAAATCTTTATCTATCATCATATTATTTGTGAAATATTTCGATTTTAATAAATGTTGTCCTGATTTTTTATTATATTTACAACATACTAAAAAAACAGTTTCACCTAGATCATTTTTTTCTTTTAATAATTTTTTTATAGTATCTGTTAAAAAATTATTTCCTGAGATAGGAATGTTTTCTAGTAAATGAAAAAAAAACAATTCATTCTGTTTGGCACATTCATGTAAAAATGTATTACCATATATATTTTTATTAAATAAATATTCTAATTTAAATTTTGCTGATTTTGTTAATGAAAAGTAACATTCATATGAAAAACGAGTATCCGTTAGTAAGTGAAATATATTATTATTCAATGTATTTGTTTCTTTATACATCTCTTCTGTTATATAATTTTTTTTAAGAAACATTTCCAATATTTTTAAATGTTCGCATATAAATGTTAATAGTGGCTCATTATCAATATCATAAGAATCATTTAATAATTCATTAAAATACTCTTGTTCTAATATTAAATTTAATATTTTTATATTCCCACAAAGAAATATATTTACTAATACATTATGACCATATAAATCTTTCTCAAATAATAATTCTTTTAAAAAATATTTACTTTTCATAAATGTCTTAAAATTATTAAAGTTATTCTCATGGGCATACAATAATGATATCATAAATGGTGGATCATTATTTATAAAATAATTATCTAAATTATATTTACTTCTTAATATTATTCCAAAATTATCTACATACTTATATGTATTATTATCTTTTAAATATTTAACATTACATAATTTATGTTCCAACACTTCATTTAATATATCACCTCTTCCTTTACATGCTAAAGAAATTAATGTTTCACCTATTGTCGTCTTAATCTCAAATATCTCTTGTGTTAATAAATTTGAATTTAATATTTTATTCACTAAATCATAATTATTTTCTTTTATATAATAAAATAATATATTCATATTATTAACATCTTTAATCATAATATTATTAATGTCAACATAATTATAAAATACTATATCAAATATATCACGTAAACTGTAATCATCAAAATAAAATAATGTATTCCTTTGCATTTTGTCACTCTTAAATATCAAATCTTTTGTCATAAAATCAGAAGACAATATATCCAATGCATTCGATTTTTTTTTTTTTAATAATGCATACTTTAATATATCTATATTATTATTATCACTTATTTTAAATAATTCTTTACCATTATCTTTCATTAAATCAAATATATATCTTAATATATTCAAATCATCTACACCACCTAATAATATAAATGGTATACTACCATCACAATTCTTATTTATTAACAATTCTTTATTTACATTATATTTGTTAAATATTAATTCTATTTGATTAAAAGATATATTTTGAATAAAATGAAATATATTATTTTTATAATTATCTATATTATTTATTATTTCATCAGTTAATATGTTCATATTTAATATATCATCAATTACCTTATTTTTATGTTTTAGACATAATTGTGGTACTGATATATTTGAGGATGTTTTTCTTAAGATATTATTGTTATCATATTTATTATTATTTAATAATCGTCGAGATATGTATTCTGAATATATGCAAGATATACTGAATATATCTGTATTAAAATTATCACAAATATTTATAAATTCATTTGTTACAACATCATGAGATAATATTTTATCAAAAATATATTCTATATGTTCATGTTGTTCATCCAATATATCATCATCCGCAAAAGTCATTACTAATCTCATTAATATATTCTGATTATAACCATTCACTATATTTAAATCATCTAAATTGATGTAATCATGATTTAATAAAAATTCAGTCATTAATATATCTATATTATCAATTAGTGCTATTTGCATACAATTTGTTGTGTTCTCATCATTACACTTATGATGAAATACTTCTTCATTAAAATATTTACTTTCAGTGTATACCTTTATTAATTTAATATCACTTAAATATAAATATTTTAAAAAATAATTTGAATTAATATAATAAAAATCATTTATATTATTAAATATAGACTCTCTTATAAAACTATTATCTAATAAATATTTTAATGATTCATGATTTACATAATCTAGTATAGTTTCTTTACTATCTGTAATATAATTTGTAATATCTAATAAATTTATTATACCTTCTGAAAATATATCACAAATTATTATTTTTTTTAAATATTCTAAATTATTTATACTTGATAATTTAAATACTATTTTATATATATCATTTTTTATTAAATTAATATTTTCTTTTGCCTTTTTTGAATTTAATATATATAATAATAATTCAAATATATTTTCATTTAAATCTGAAGTTGTTGAATCAGATTCAATCATATCTATTATAAAATTTAATAATGATAAACCATTCGAATTTAAAATACTAAATACTCTCTCGTCCATTTTATCATAAATTAATCTCACAATCTTTGCATTATTTTTTCCTATATCTATTGAATAATGAATAACATAATCACCTTCATTATCTTTTTCATATAATAAATCATTTACATAAGGATATTCTAATAATTTATACAAAGTAATATATATATCATCTAAACTTACATCCATTTGACATAATAAAAACATTAATATATTCATTTTACTACTCTCATCCTTAACATTTATTAAATCTATAATTTTAGGACATATATCAAATATCATTTTAAATAATTCGTAATTATTATCTATAATAAATATTAAGGATTTCTTATTGTTTATTAATAATTTATCTCTATCTATTTCTTTCATATTATATATTCTTTTAAAATAATCTATATCTAAAGATTGAATACTGGAATACAATATATTTGATAAACTATCATATTTTGTTAAATTAATAATATAATTTAATTCTTTATCATTTAATAATTTATTATCTAATATATAATTACCTATGTTTGGAATAGTAAAACCATATAATGATGGTGTTATTCCATCTACATTTTTTTTTACTAACATCTCTCTTTTAAAATATTTACATTCTACTAACATTTTAAAATTATAAAAATTATTATTATATATACTCATACATGCATAATGCAAACAATTATTACCATATATATCTTCTGACATATATAATTCTTCACCAAAATAAACAAAACTTAATATAAAATTAATATCTATTTTTTTTAGAGTTATTGATTCCATTAACAAATTAATATTATTACAATCTTTATTATTAAACATATCTTCTGATAAATAATTTCTTAAATATAACTCTAAAAAAATATCTAAATAACTATTTTGTATCAAATAATATAATATATTTTTATTATTCTTATCTTTATTATTTAATATATGAACATGATTTAATTTAAAAAAATCAGTATCTAATAAATATAATAAAGTTGTTTTTTTTTTTATTTTTATTAATTCAAATATCAAATTTACACCAACAAAATCTATACCATATAATATTGACTCTTGATATATTTCTTTTAAAATTAATAATTCTAATATATGATAATAACGTTTACAACAAATAAATAATGTTTTAAAATTAAATTCTTGAACAGAAATATCTTTTAAATAAATCAATTCATTTATTAATAAATCTCTGCCTGCTATATCATTACTTAAATAAGATTTTAATATTTCTATACTTAATAAATTTGCCATTATATATTCTATTTAAGTACATATTTTTTAATATATTTAAATCTTTATATAAATAAAGATTTAAATTTTTTAAATTAAATATCAAATAAAATTATAATTAGATTTCATCTACTTCAAATTCAAATGGTATATCATCATCAACATTTTCAGTAGTTGAATATGTTTTATTTATAGGATCATTATTATTTGTATCAAATTGTACAGAACTAAATTTCTTAAATGTTTCACATAATCCACTTTTTAACCTTAATATATCAGTATCGTCATATAATTCTATTATTTGACATTTATCATTTTCTGTTAATTCTTGTGGTAAATAAATCCTTAAATAATCACCATTATTTATCCATACTCTCCTATGCCAAGCACCTGGGATCCTAGCTTTCCTTTTTTTTGAATCAGAACATTCAACCTCTAGCATTGCAGATCCTTTAGCACCACCACATCTACTAATAACTCGAGCATATAATTGGCCATCTGAAAATTCTGCTTTATTAGTATATTTTTTACTTTTATTTGTATCTAATGGTTTTTTACCCCTTTTCTTTTTTTTTCCACCTTTTTTTTTGGCATTATAGTATATATTATTATTTTTTTTTATATTTAATATAACTAATTTTTTCCTTATATATTTTTATTTCAATTTTTTTATAAAAATATTATTAATTATAAATTTTTAATACATCGTACATATTTTTTTAAAATCATTTATTATATCATTATATTCTTGTTCTGTTGATAAATAATCTATTTTTAAATATTCATTTATTTCTTTAAAATCTAATTTATTATTATTTATAAAATCTTTAAAATTTACTAATATTTCTGAATGATATTTTTCATTATACCTTTTTGATTCTCGTGCATACATTTTTTTCAAACATAAACCATCGTTTATATGAGATATACCACGAATATCTTTATCTAACATTATTGATAAAAAACCTAATAATAATGTTTTAATATTCCACATAGCACTCCATTCATCCGAATGATAACTAGAATTTGTTAAACATATCTTTGAATTAATTTTAAACCTACCTGATGGTGTTAACATATAATAATCGGGTGGTTTTAGTGGATATTGTTCATTATGAACAATTTTCCCTAAATAATATCCACCACTATATTCACTAAACTCTGGTCCTTTTATTATAAAATACCATATAAGCATATTATTTTCATTAGGCACTGCTCTAATATATTTCATAGGATCTTTTTTTAATATTTTTATATCACCATTTAATCTTTTTGTTCTTAATCTATCAATTATAGACATTTTTCTATTTATTTAAAAAATAATATTTTATCTATAAGTAAATATATATTTGATAAACTATTTAAACATTTATTAATTTACTAGTATATCGATAATATAAAAATGGCAGAACAAAATAGAGATGAAACTACTCAATGGAAACTTTTCGTAGGAAATGTTCCATTTCAATGCACAAGTGAAGAATTTACTGAATGGTGGAAAGATAAAAAAGGATTTGTTGAAGCAGAAGTTGTTCAAAGATTTAATTCTGATGTATCTAGAGGGTTTGGTTATGTAACTCTAGATTCACGTGAAAATATGGAAGCTTTACTTAATGAACAAAATCTTGATTTTAAAAATAGAACCCTTAGATTATCAAAATGGGAAAGAAATACAAGAACCAGACAAAGAGGTAATTTAATTTTCGTTCGAAATGTACCACAAAATACAGATGAAGACGCAGTTTGTAAAAGTTTTGATAATAAATGGGGTAATGTTTCAAAATGTACTTTTAATGTTGATAAAAGAACTGGTGAAAAACTTAATTCTTGTGTAGTGGAATTTACTGATAAAGAATCTTACAATAATGCTTTGAGTAGCAAAGAACTTGATTTTAATGGTTCTGTATTGAATCTATATCGATTTAGAGATAATTCTAAAAATACGAATCAATACAATAAAAACCCTGCAATGAAATCTGCATATAAAGCAGGATTTAGAGCAGGAAGAACATTGGGATATCAAGAAGGTGTTAAATCGCAAGCTTAAATTTATTAATACTATAATTTTATATTATTAATATTATATGTGTAGATTAGCTATTGTAATTTCAAATAAAAATATTCAAAATAATTATATAGCAAATATATTTTGGTTTAAAGAACATTCTATTTTTAAACAATGTTATAAAGAACCTTATACACCATTCGATGAAAATAATTCACGTAATCATAATACTAATCTTGATGGTTATGGTATAGGTTTTTTTGTTAAAAAATTGGCAAAAAAATATACAAATATTATTCCATCGTGGAATGATGTTAATTTATTTCATATATTACCATATATTAAAACAAAAATTTTAATGATACACCTGAGAGCCGTTGATCCTTTGGTTCAATCAAATTTTAAATATATAGGTAATCAAAGTAAAACACCTGTACATTCATTTAATTGTCATCCATTTGTTTATAATGAATGGATGTTTTCACATAATGGTTTTATTGAACCTTTCTATAATGGTAAATCTAGAAAAAAAATTATTAATAAAATTAATGATGATTTATTATTAAATATTATGGGAAATACAGATAGTGAATATTTGTTTTATTTAATACTTACCTATATTAAAGAAGGGTACACCCCGACTATCGCTATTAAAAAAGTATTAATATATCTTAATAAAATTTCAAAAAATTTAACTGTTAGTATTAATATTATTATTACAAATGGTACCCATACATATTCTACTAGATATATAAATAAAGACAATTTAAAACCACCTTCATTATATTATATTAAAAATTTAAATGATATAATTATTTCTTCTGAACCTTTTGATAAAGATAATAATTTGTGGAAATTAATTCCTAAAAATTCATTTATAACTATAAAGAATAAAAAAATAAATATTACAAATTTATAAATTAATTTAAATTATATTATTCTTGTCTGAATAACTTTTTTTTATCTTGTGGTGATCTTTTTCTCTTAAAATATTTATTTTTATTAAAAATTATCTCTTTTATATTTAATTTTTCACAAATTACTTTTTTTTTTAAATCATAATTATTATTAAACTCTTCTACTGCATCTAATCTTGGATCATTCGTATATTTTGGTATCACGCATTTATATACAATATCACTACCAATTTTTTTATCCTCAATTGGTTGTAAATGTTCGGGTATCATTTGTTTCGTATCTTTATAAATAAATCTTTGTCTACCTCTTTCAACTATTATTTCTAAAGTTTTTTTACAAAAAAAATTTTTATACCATAGCAAAGCTTTTATTCTTGGATCTTCACTTAGTCCAATTATTCTTGTTAAATTATAATTTTGTCTTAAATAATTAAGTTCTTTAAAATTTATTTCATCATAATAAAAAGGTAGAACATCATTTCCTAATATCTTAAATCTAAGAGATACTTTTATATTACTTAAAAAATTAATATATTCGCTTATACAATTAACTATTTTATTATAAGCATCTACTGACCAAACTGAATATAAATTACTATACACATCTGTACTATTTTTAAATGATGGTTGAAAATATATTGATATTTTTTCTCTAGTTATACTATTATATACTCTTAAATTTTTATAATAATCTAATTCATTTTTTATTTCTAAATCGGGATCATTAACCATAATTAGATCGTGTCCATTTTTTATAGATTTATCTAAAACCTCACAATAATGTAGTAGTCGCCACTTTATTAATTGTTTTTTTAATTTTTTTGTTTTTTCCTCATTTAAATTTGTATTTAATTCAGTTATTTTTGTATCATATTTCTCATTATATGAATTTTTTAGAAAATTTAAATATTCCAATATTACCTCATTATCTATTTCTATTTTTGGTTTACATATTTTTTTTATTATTTTTGGTGGAAAATTATTAGGTACTTCGTACAAATTTGACATTATTTATATATATTATTTAATTTAATAACCACCTTTTTAATTTTTTTTTTTTCAATTTTTAATAATATTAATTAATTTTAATCAATTAATATTATTTTAAAATTAATAATTTAACAATTTAGCAAAAAAATTATTGTTATAAAATTTTTTCTTTTTTTAGTAATTTACAAACTTCTTCAGCCATTTCTTTTACTCTTTCACACCCAGATTCTTTTATTATCTTTGGTAAAATTGAACAAATATTTTTTTTTTGTTTTAAAACTTCTATATAAATACCATTATTACACTCACATAAGTCTTTTAATGCTGAAAGTAAATTTAACTCTTCATAATAATAATAGTAATCATTAAAATCTTTTTTATTTAATCTTTTATAAATATAATCAAGTATTTTATTATTATCATTCATTAATTCTTCATGACAATAATCAATTAATTTTCCAATTAAAACTGAAAATATACATAGATAATTATAAGGATCATCTGTTAAATTAACATATCTTTTTAATAATTCTTCTAATAAATTTGATTTTTTTAATTCATCTATATATTTTTCATCTTTAAAAATAGATAATAATTCTCGAAGTAATAAATAATTACCAAAATAACTATCATAGGTTTTTAACTTGTTGGTAATTAATTTAATTGCTTCTATTTTACTATTATTATAAAAAAGAAAATTATCAGAATTTTCTGGTGCATCTTGTTTACCCCAACTGCAAGTTATTCCATCTCCATCATTCGATGTATTATTGCATTCATTATTCATTAAACTAGAATAATTTCTCAATTCTAAATTTCGTTTAATATCTTTTTGTATATTTTTTTTAAATGGTGTAAATTCTTCTTTACCAAAATCAACACCTAATTCATCCAACTTAAGGTACAATTCATTTATTTTTTTAATACATTCAAGAGAATTTTCTTTGCTAAATCTGCGAATATGAATAAAATACCCTTCATTCTCGTTTTTTGAAGAGACACACCTTATATCTACTCTATAGTGAATTTGTTTATAATCCGGATAACCATAAACATTATATGCGTTCTCAATAGCATTATAATTCCCAAAATGACCCATGTTTTTCATAGCTGTATTCAATGAATTATGAAAATGTTCTAATTTATCAAAAGATATTTTATAACCTCTAAATTCTGTGAAAATAGATTTTAATTCAGATAACTCACTTCCATTCGATTCTTTAATATTATTACTTTTAAATCTTTCAATATGATTAATTGTATTATTATCCATTTTTTATATTTGTATATCTTTTTCTTTTATATTTATATTTATATTACATATTTAGATTGGTATTGTAAATATTAAAAATTTCAATTTTTATATATATATATATATACATATTAATGTATATATATAAAAAATTGAAATTTTAAGTGTCTGTATGACTCATTAAATTTTTTAATATATAAAACACAAATAAGAATAATAAACTATACTAAAAATAACAAATAATATATACAAAAATAAACAATGATTGACCCAATATCGACAATTTTTGTCTTTCTATTTTTAATTTCAATACCCTCAGAAATGCAAGTACTACTTTTGTCCATAATAGTTATGAACTTCATGCCTTATGAAGTACATGTCTTAGTATATCTCATAGGATTTTATATATGGATAAATAAACTTTAAAGACCAAAATGAAATTATTTTATTAATTTCAATTAATAAAATAATTTCATTTTGGTCTTTAAAGTTTATTTATCCATATATAAAATCCTATTAAATATACTAAGACAT
>MDTB01051245.1_pt1 | contig 24921 bp, 25 predicted proteins | sample 811161 | NCBI WGS metagenome assembly MDTB01 (sample SAMN05326650, study PRJNA326480) | marine metagenome | isolation source: seawater | place: Mediterranean Sea | collected 2009
ATTCAACTGAACTTTTGATGAAAGATTATTTTAAACAAATTAAGCAAATAAAAACACTCGCCCAAGTTTTATCAGAATCAGTTAATAATCAGATTAGAAATAAAAAAGTTAAAAGTGCTACCACATTAAAAAAATTTCAAATGAATCTTTTTAAAAATATCTTTAAAAATAAATTCTCAGTTGAAGACCAACGATTTGTTCTAAACAATTTGAAAAAAATCAGTAGAGAGGAATTATTTTCAAATATTAATTTAGAATTCTTTAAAAAAATATTTTTTTCAGAGTTAAACCATAAATTTTTATTTTTAAATGATATTGGGTTATTGGAAAAAATGATTCCAGAGTTTTCAAAGATAGACACACTTCCACAATTCGATAGATTTCATTCTTTGAGTGTAGGTCAGCATACATTGAAAGCACTAAGTACTTTAAAAAACTTGCAAGAAAAACAAGACGAATCTTACAAATTTGCTAACCAAGTTTTAAAGAAAGTAAAAAACAAAAACTCCCTTTTTTACGCTGTTCTTCTTCATGATATTGGTAAGGGTCTTGGAGGAGAACATAATTTAAAAGGAGCTAAAAAGGCGAAGAAAATAGTTCTTAATTTGAATGAAAATACAGATACTGCAAAAGAAACAACGTGGCTAATAGAAAATCATATGTTGCTGAGTGAATTTGCTTTCAAAAAAGATATTGAGGACGACTCAGTTATAAAGAAGATTTGTGAAAATATTAATACCATTGATAGATTAAATAACCTTTACCTTCTAACCGTTTCAGATATTTCAGCTGTAGATCACGGAATTTGGAATGATTGGAAAGCGAGACTTCTAAAAGCTTTGTATACTAAAATTCAAAGTGAAGTTCTAAAACCAGAAGAAAACAAAAGTTTAAATTCTAAAATTACAAAAATAAAAGAAACTGTTTTACTTTCCTCAAAAAAAATTAATAAAACTCAAATCGAAAGTTTTTCAAAGATCACCTATCCAAATTATTGGTTGCTACAAAGTCATGATTCAATAAAATTTCAAATTGAAAACTTTTTTTTAGGAAAGAAAGAAAAACTAAGATTTGATTATGTAATTAAAAAAATAAGCAGACAAAATTTTTTAGAAGTTACTATTGTAACAAACGATAGATCGTCTTTATTTTTAGATTTTATATCAGTATTTTTGTCTGAAAATTTATCTGTTCACGAGGCGAGAATATTCACATTTGAGGATGGAACAGTGATAGATAGATTTGTAGTTTCGTCAAATGTCGATTTTAAATTTGTAAAAAATGGTTCAAAAGGCAAAATCAGTTCCATAGATAAAAAGTTAATAGAACTGAAAAAAAATAAACTCGTAAAAATTTTACAAAGCAAAACAGCTCAGAAAAAAAGACTCTTAGAAAGAACAGAAGTAAAATTTGATAATAGCTCGTCTGCAACTTACACCGTTTTGGAAGTAACAACTAATGACAGGCCAGCACTTCTTTATGATATTTCAAGAATTTTACTAAATAAAAGATTGGTTATATCTATGGCAAAAATATCAACTAACGGTGACTTTGTTGAGGATAGTTTTCATTTAAGAAACGAATTCGGGATGAAAATTGATAATAAAAAAATAATGTTAGAATTACAAAAAGAAATAATTAGAACTTTAAAAGAAGGGCTTAACAATGTTTCTTAAAATAATTTCAATTCTGGGATCACTTACATTTTTAAGTAGGATTTTAGGTTACATAAGAGATCTTTTAATTGCAAAAATAATAGGTGCTGGGTTGGTGTCAGATGCATTCTTCATTTCGTTTAAACTACCTAATCTCTTTAGAAGACTTTTTGGTGAAGGTGCTATGAATTCAGCATTTATTCCTGTGATCTCAGGGATTAAAAGTAAATTTGGAAAAAATAAGTCAGATGAATTTTTCTCCTTAATTTTTTCTTCATTACTAATTTTTCTTTTAATTTTATTAATTATTGCAGAAATTTTTATGCCTCTCATTGTAAAGTTGATTGCACCTGGTTTTACAAATGATCCTGATAAATTTTTTCTAACTGTTGATCTATCACGGTTAACTTTTCCTTTTGTTTTTTTCATTTGTTTAACTTCATTAGCAGGGGCTTATTTGAATACTTTAGGTCGATTTGCTGCAATGGCATTAACCCCAATTATTCTTAATTTAACAATAATCTTCTGTTTGTTTATTTTTTTAAGAACTAATGACAAAGTGATTGTTTCTAATTATTTAAGTCTATCAATTTCTGTGGCAGGTCTAATACAGTTGTTGTGGATAATTTTTAGTTTAAAAAGAAGCAGCATCAACCTTAAATTTTTATCCTTTCAAAACTCTGCTTTTAAAAACAGAAAAAAAGAAATAAAAAATTTTTTAATTTTGTTAGCTCCAGCAATTATCGGTAATGGAGCGTATCAAATTAATCTTCTAATAGATATGATATTAGCCTCAACCTTACCTGATGGTTCTATTTCATACCTCTACTTTGCTGATAGAGTGAATCAACTCCCTTTAGGAGTTTTAGGAATTGCTATTAGTACTGCTTTACTTCCTATACTTTCTCAACATGTAAAAGAGCGCAATGTAATTGAAGCGAACGCTAGTATATCAGAATCGATAAAATTTGGGATCTATTTTTCTGTTCCTGCATTAGTTGGAATTTTTTTATTATCCAACCAAATAATTAGTTTTTTGTTCTTAAGAGGTGAATTTTCATTAGAAGACTCCAAACTTACATCATCTGCATTGACAGCTCTTTGTTTTGGATTACCAGCTTTTATTTTAATAAAAATTTTAGTTGTTCCTTTTTTTGCTAATGAAGATACAAAGACTCCAATTAAAGTTTCTGTTTTATCAATGTCACTTAACCTCATTCTTAATTTAATATTAATAAAAGAGTTTCTGCATGTTGGGTTGGCAATAGCTACTTCAGCCTCAGCTTGGGTAAACGCTTTGATTTTATTTTATATATTGATAAAAAAACTTGGTTATAAGTTAGATAAGTCGATAATAGACGATACCTTAAAGATTTTATTTTCAGCATTTATTATGGCATGTTCATTATTTTTAATGAAATATCTTGAGACAATAGATTTTGCTGTTTTTAATTTTTCTGGTAGAAATAATTTATTGTTAATCATTAAAATTCTAATCGGGGGTATAATTTACCTTATTGTTAGTCATTTTATTGGTATCAGGTATATCGATTTTAAAAAATGGTGGAAAAAAAATTAGATAAAGATTTGGTATTTTCTGGGGTTCAGCCCACAGGTAATTTACATCTTGGTAATTATTTAGGGGCAATTAAGAACTGGGTTAATCTGCAAAAAGAAAAATCCTGCATTTTTTGTATAGTAGATCTGCATGCCATAACGGTTGCAGAGAATAGATTTAAGTTAAAAGAAAATACATTAGAAGTAGCAGCTGCCTATATTTCTTCTGGTATTGATCCAAAAAAAAGTAAGATTTTTATTCAATCCAACGTTTCAGGTCATTCTGAATTAGCCTGGATATTAAGTTGTCATACTCCAATTGGATGGTTAAATAGAATGACTCAGTTTAAAGATAAGGCTGGTAAAAATAAAGAAAAAGCACCTTTGGGTTTATATTCGTATCCAGTTTTAATGGCGGCTGATATTTTATTGTATAAATCTGAATACGTACCTGTGGGTGAGGATCAAAAGCAACATTTAGAACTTTCAAGAGATATTGCACAAAGTTTTAATAGGTTTCATGATAACGATTTTTTTCCTATTCCAGAGCCCTTGATAATGGGGTTAGCTACAAGAGTAATGAGCCTTAAAGATGGCACAAAAAAAATGAGTAAGTCTGACCCTTCTGATTATTCTAGAATTAATATGACCGATGATACTGATGATATAAGAAAAAAAATTCAAAAAGCAAAAACAGACTCTCTTCCTTTTCCTAACAACAAGGAAAACTTGGAATCAAGACCAGAAATAAACAATCTATTAAATATTTTCTGTTCGATGAGTGAAATGAGTATGGATGAAATTATTCGAGAGTACTCAGGTAAGGATTTCAAAAAATTTAAAGAGGATTTGTTTGAGATCATAAATAATGAGATCTCGAAAGTTTCATTAGAAATGAAAAAACTATTATCTGACAAATCTTACTTAGAGAATTTGCTAAAAGAAGGTGCTGAAGAAGCGAGAGAAATTGCAAATAATAATATTCGAGAAATAAAAAAATTAATTAATTTTTATGACTTATGACATTTTATTTACCCATTGCTGAGATAGAAATAAATTTACTAATAATATTATTTTTTGGTTTTATTGTTGGTTTTATGTCTGGTCTTTTTGGAGTTGGAGGTGGATTTTTAATGACTCCATTGCTAATTTTTATGGGAATTCCCCCTTCTACAGCTGTTGGAACAGAATCAGTTCAAATCCTAGGTTCTTCAGTTTCTGGAGCAATTGCTCATGGAAGGAAGAAAAATATTGATTATGAAATTGGAAGCTTCTTGTTAATAGGCGGAATATTTGGCTCCACTTTTGGAATTATGATTTTTAATTTTCTTAAAGAATCTGGAAATATAGATCTGATTATTAACATCCTTTATGTAATTTTTTTACTCGTAATTGGTGTTTTGATGTTTATTGAAAGTATTTTTTCATTAATTAAGCAACCTAATGTTATTAAAAAAAAACATAAAAAAAAAAGAAATTTTTTAGACTATCTTCCCTTCAAATTAAGATTCAGACAGTCAGGAATTTATATGTCAGTTTTACTACCTGTAATTGTAGGTTCATTTACCGGCTTCTTAGCTTCATTAATGGGAGTTGGTGGAGGGTTCGTAATGGTTCCAGCAATGATTTATTTATTTAGAATGGGCACAGTTTCTGCAATTGGAACATCTTTGTTTCAGATTGTTTTTGTAACATTAAATGTTTCAATTCTTCAAGCTACATATAACTTGTCAGTAGACTTAATACTTGCGGTTTTTTTACTAATTGGAGGAGTCATTGGTGCACAATACGGGTCAAAATACACATCAAAATTTAAAGGAGAACAAATAAGGGTAGTTTTAGCTGTAATTGTTATTATTGTTTGTATAAAAATGGGCTTGGAACTAATAAATGAGCCTCCAATGAATTCTAGAATAATTATTCAAGATGCTTTTTAATTTTATAAAAATTATTTTCTTATTTCTTTTTTTTCTTCGTTCCTTCGAAGTTAAATCAAATATTTTAATTTTTGATGTATCACATCAAAAGGTTTCAATATCTGGTGATTCAAAAAAAACCAATTTTACAATTTATGGGTTTTCTGATTCACCTAAAAACCTTGTTCTAAAGATTACAGGTCCAAATCAAAAAGTAGTTTTACAAAAAAAGAAAAAAGTTTTTGGAATGTGGACATGGAATAAAACAGGTGAATTTAGTTATCCTAGCTTGTTTCATTATTACACAAATATTAAAAATAATGATATTGATTTTCACGTTAAAAAAGATTTGGTTGATAATATTAAGTTAATTGGAAAAGATGATGACAATCTTAAAAAAGAATTAATTGATAAAAAAATGTCAATTGATTTATTTTCAATAAAAAATGAATCATTTGAATTATTGAGTGAAGGTATACCTGTTTTTTTTAAAATTCCGGTTAAGCTTCCAAAAAACTCGCCAGCTGGAAAATATCTAGTTTCAATGAATCTGATGGACCAAGGAAGTAAGTTTGAAACAAAAAAGATCGAGGTGTTTATAGAAAAACCTGGAGTTAGTTCATTTGTATTTGAGTTTGCTCATAAATTCTCGTTCCTATACGGTGTTTTTTCTGCTATTATTGCAATTGGTTTGGGCATAACAGCAGGGTTAATCTTTAAAAAAAACTAGCATTATGAGTAAGGAACTAACTTTTTTAGTAATTTTAGATGATACACCTGAAATGTATGATGCACTTAGGTATGCAGCACAAAGAAGTGCAAGAAGTAACGGAAGGGTAGCGATCTTGTACACTTTTGATACTTTAGAGTTTAGTCATTGGAAGGCAGTTGAGGATATAGCAGAAGCTGAGTCTAGAGAACAGGCAGAGTCAAAAATAAAAGAGTACGAAAACTTCATTCTTCAATTTACTGATAAAAAACCCAAAAAGTTTTTAATGAAAGGTGACAGGGTTGAATGTATAATAAACTTTTTATCAGACAATAAATTCATCTCAAACTTTGTTTTAGCTTCAAGTAGTTCTGGTTCAGATAGCTTGATTAGTGCATTCACAGGAAAGCAGAGGTCTAAACTAAAGGTGCCATTAACTATAATACCATCCAACTTAAAAGAAGAAGAAATTGACAAATTGTCATGAATTAATTATTTGTATTATATGTTTATTCAAACCGAAGAGACCCCTAACCCATCAACGCTTAAATTTATTCCCGGAAAGATTTTACTTGAAAGTGGAACCCAAGAGTTTAAATCAAAAAAGTCTGCTAAATCAAATAGCCTAGCAAACATGCTATTTGAGGATGAAAACGTAAACGGTGTTTTTATTGGCAAAGACTTCATAACAATTACTAAATCAGACGAAGTCAATTGGGAATCACTTAAACCTGCCATACTTTCCAAAATTCACGATTTTTTGTCATCTGGAAAAAAAGTTGAAAGCCAAAGTAACAAAAAAAAAATTAAAGAAAATTATAATAAAAAAGACTTAGATATCGTTAAGCAAATAAATGAACTTCTTGAAGAAAGAATAAAACCTGCCGTTGCTCAAGATGGAGGTGATATAAGTTTTGTAAAATTTGATGAAGGAATAGTATACCTGGAGTTGCGAGGTGCATGTGCTGGATGCCCAAGTTCTACAATAACACTTAAATCTGGAATTGAGAATATGCTTAAATATTACATCCCAGAAATTGTATCAGTTGAAGCAGTAAATCAAAGTTAATGCAAGAATCTAATATTACTTACAAAAATTTAGGGATTTTTCTGATCTCTTTACTTTTGATTAATATAGCTGTGGGTTTTTACAATAGCTTTTCTAAAAAAAAAGATCCTAAAGGTTTATCAGTAAATTACACAATAAGGAATTCAAAAATTTTTGAAACAAATCCCTCTGATGTAACAGTTGATTATATCTCTGAGTCTAGTGAGATGATCGAGATTTTTAATAAATATCAATTCTCAGTTGATAATCTTTTTAATAATCAATCAGCAAACTTGGTTATCTTTTCTTCATTACCTAGAGATTTTATGGATATTCAGCCCATCATAGAAAGAAAAAGATTATTCATAAATACTCTTATTCCTATAATCTATTCTGAGAACTTACAGATTCTAAATGACAGAAAAAAAATACTTGATTGGTGGAGAGAATCAGATGGTGAAAATTTTTCAAGAGATTTTTGGCCACAATGGCTATTTGAGTTGAGTGAAAAGTATGGGTCAAGTGACTCTAACCTCGGAAACCTTTTGGTACGTGTTGATATAATCCCTATTTCTCTGGCACTAGCACAAGCAGCAATTGAAAGCGGATGGGGAACATCTCGTTACTCAAGGGAAGGAAATGCAGTTTTTGGGCAATATACTTTTGATGAATCTAAAGGTTTAAGACCAAAAGACAGAAATAAAAATGATGAATTTTTCATTAAAAAGTTTTCTAACTTGTCTGAATCAGTTAGGTCCTACCTAAAGAATATCAATACTCATCTTGCCTATGTGGACTTTAGAGAGGAGAGAAAAAAACTTAGAATGAGCGGCGAAAGCCTTTCTGGTTATAAACTCGTAAACTTTTTAAAAGATTATTCTGAAAGAAGAGAGTTTTATATAAAGGACGTCAAAGAAATAATGAGCTCAAATAATTTCCAAAAATATGACAAGGGAAATGCTTTAAATTAATAAGTAATTTCTTTATATTAGAATATTATAGATTCTGGAGTAACTTTTATCATTTTTCCATACCAAAATAGATTTCTTTTTTCGTCAAAATAAGTACAGTTTAGTCTATATCTTCTATTTTTTTTAAGATTAGAAATTTTTAAATTTATAATTTTTTTGTTAATAACTTTTTTTTTAAGTTCTGCATTATTATTTATGTAACAGTTAACAGCGTTTTCAGCTTTATTTGTACTAAAAAAAATTTGAAATTTTTCCAAATTTGAGCCATTTTTCAAAATCTTTAATTCAGATGTTATCAATGCTTTTGAGTTTACAATTTGAATAAATCTTTTCATATCCCCAAATTCGTCGTTTATTGCAAATCGAGGAAGCGCAAGTTTATTTTCATTTATATGGATTGGGCTTGAATGCTGAGAAAAACCAATATCGTAGTCCATCTTTGCGATTAATTCTTGAATCTCAGGACTTGATTCCCCGTAAGGATAGGAAACGACTCTTTTAAGTCTTCCTATCTTAGATAATATTTTTTTTTCAGCTAAATCAAACTCTTCTTCAATCTCATTAATCGGCAGTTCTAAAAGTTTTGGATGGCTGTTAGTATGATTAAGAATTTCTCCATTATTTTTCGAAAGTTCCTTTATCATTCTCCAGCTCATAAAATCACTTTTTTTTTCATTTGAAACAAATTTTGTAGACAGAAAAAGAGAGAAAGGAATTTTATGCTTTTTTAAAATTGGAAAAGCATGCTCATAAAAACTTTTATATCCGTCATCAATAGTAATAAAAACTGATTTGTTAGGAATTTCATAGTTTTTTTTAAAAAAAAGTACCAAGTCTGAAATAGGAAGAATATTAAAATCATTTTTTTTAAGATATTTAATCTGGTCTTGAAAATTTTTTGATGAAATACTTGTTGAAGGAAACCTCTGATCTTCAAATCTATGATACATTAAAACTATAGCTGATTTCTCGCTGGTAAAACCTGTATTTAAAAAGAAATAGACAAATAAAAAAAAAAGAGCTTTCATGATTCAATGTTGTCAATAACCTGGTAAATTTTAGAGTTAAAAAGTTGGTAATGCCACCATTCATTTCTGTAAAAATCCCAACCAGAGTCAGTCATTATTCCAAGTAGAGTTAATCTATTCTGGTAGGCAACTTTTGAAATTTCTAGACTACCATGATAAGAAAGTTTACTAAACTCGTCAAACTCAGTTCCCATATCAAGCTCTTTTCCGTTTTTAATTAAAGTGAGGTCAATAGCAACACCCCTTGAATGAGGAGACCCTTTTTTGGGAGGAGAAATAAAGTTTGGATCTGGAAGAGTTTCCCAGAGTTTTTTTTGAACATATGTTGGGCGGTATGCGTCAAAGATTTTTAGTTTTAATCCAATTTTTTTTGCAATATCAACAGCTTTGCAAAGATGTTCAAAAGCTATTTTGTGAATAAAACAAGATTCAGAAAAGTAAATTTTACTTCCTGTAAAATTATTTGCGGAAGCGTACCTCAAGTCAATATCAACATCTAGTTGATTTTGATTTACTTTTATAAAATTTTGATTCATTTTAAAGATTAAGTTATGTTAGCATTATCAATTTTTTGTTCAAGCCATAGAATTTCAGTTGCCTTATCCGAGGGAAAAAAACTACAGCTTTTTCATGAAAAAAAAATTAAAAATGGAAAAATTGAAGGTTTATTCTCCATTTTGATGAAGTTTCACAAAAACAATGAATTAGATAATCTTAAATATATACTTTTTGCTAACGGTCCTGGCAGTTTTACAGGAATAAGATCAATAAAATCAATTTGTCAGGCACTCACATTACGTAATAAGGCCAAAATACATTCTATATCAACATTCTTCCCTTATTTAATTAGAGAACTTCAAAATGACTGTGAAGTAGTAGTTACATATAGGTCATCGGGGACAAATTTCTTTTTTAAGCATTTTCAGATTAAAAAAAGAAAAATAATAGAAAAATCAAAACTCTTTATTGATAAAATGAGTAGAGTTGAGTTTTTTTTTGAAAAAAAAATAAAAATAAATAATCAAATTTTCCTTATTACAGATGATCAAGATATAAATTTTTTTTTTAAAAAGAATATTAAGTTCTATTCTGTTAATGCAAAAGACTTATTTGAATGCTTTATCAATGGTTATTCAAATTATAATCAAGAAATATTTTATCACAATACATACTATGAGTGATTTTATTTTAAAAAATTTGAAAAAAAATAACTGTTCTGCTCTGTATTTATTTCAAAAAAAGTTTAAGGAATTAGAGAATAATATTTGGAGGGTTGATGATCTTAAAAATTTAATAACTAAACAGAGTAATTTTGGCAAATTATGTTTTAAAGAAAAATCAATTATAGGATTTTGCATTGGAAATAAAATTTTTGATGCATTTGAGATTTATTCAATTTTTGTTGATCCAATCTTTAGAAGAAAGGGTATTGCAACTAGAATTCTAAATGAATGTAAAATCTTTTGTCATGAGAAAAATCTCAAAAGAATTATTTTGGAGGTAAATGTAGAAAATGAAGCAGCTAAAAGATTCTATATTTTAAATCAATTTAAAAATTCCGGTGTAAGAAAAGATTATTACTTTAACGAATCAGGAAGAAATGATGCTCAGGTCATGGAATTAGAAATTTTTAATTAAGCTTCAGTTCAAAGATATCTTTTTTAATTTTTTTTGATGATAAACGAAAATTTTTTTTTAAAGTATTTTTTAATCTTTCAAGATTTGTCTTGCCTTTTATAATAATTATTTTTTCATCATTAATGTTACTTTTAATGAATTCTTTAGCTTTAATGAAAGTCATAGGGCAATCAAACTCCGTTATATCTAAAACTTTTTTTTTCATATTATCTTTGGTTTGTGTTATATTAACTATAAAGATTATTAAATTAATAAATTGAAAAGAAAATATAAACAATGTAACAAAACTTTAATATAAACTTAATATTTTTTTAAAAATATGTCTTCATTATTGAATAAATGTAACAAGCTTGGTCTTAAAATGACTGAGCAAAGAAAGGTTATAGTCCAGGTGTTAGCTGATTCGAAGGATCATCCTGATGTTGAATTAGTCTATAAAAGAGCATCTGAAATAGATAAAAACATTGGGATTGCTACTGTTTATAGAACTATTAGACTTTTTGAAGAAAATAACATAATTGAAAAACACGAGTTTAAAGATGGAAGATTTAGATATGAAGAAGTTCCTGATGAGCATCATGACCATCTTATAGATGTTAGAAATGGAAAAGTAATTGAGTTTCAGAATGATGCCATTGAGGAACTTCAAAAGAGAGTTGCAAAAGAACTAGGTTACGAATTAGTTGATCATAGATTAGAATTATATGGTGTTCCAGTTAAAGAAAAAAAATAAGTTTGCTGGGGGTGGAGGCCCCACCAGAAAGAATGTTGGAAAATTTAAATCCATTTTATCCAAAGTCAAATATGTTGCAAAAAATGTAATTTATGTAAAAAAATGGTCCTCAAACGTACAGGAAGAAAAACTTAAAAAAATAGAATATAACTCTAATAATTTTAAAAAATCATTAAGTTCTGGACAATTAAACTTTTCTTTTAAAAATTACCAGATTAAAATTATAAAACATCCCGACCCTTTATTAATTAAGGCAAAGCAATTAAGGCAAAAAAGTTTTTTTGAAGACTCTAAAGAAAAGAAAGTAGATTCTGATGAGTTTGATGAGTTTTGCGATCATCTTGTCGTTGTAGATAAATCAGTAGGAAATGATTTTGTTGTAGGAACATACAGGCTATTACATAAAGGAAAAAATGAGAAGTATAGAAGATTTTACAGTGAGTCTGAATTTGATATTTCAAATCTTTTTAAAAAAAATATTTCAATGTTAGAAGCTGGAAGATCCTGTGTTGATAAAAATTATAGAGATGGAAAAATAATAAAATTACTTTGGAGAGGTCTTGCTTTTTATATCATAAAAAAAAAAGTTGATTTGATTTTTGGCTGTGCAAGTTTTTCATCATCAAATTACTATGAGTTTAAAACTCAGCTTTCATATTTAAATCATTTTCATAAACCTCCACAAAAATATGCAACCTATCCAAAAGAAAAATTAAAGGCAGAGATAGATATTTTATCACCAAAAAGTATAAATAAAGATGAAGAATTTAGGTCGCTTCCACCGTTAATAAAAGCTTACATAAGAGCAGGAGCATGGGTTGGTAAAGGAGCTGTTGTTGATAAAAGATTCAATACGACTGATGTATTAATAATATTAAAATCGCAAAATATTATTAAAAAATATTCAAATTTATCTTTTAAATAATGCTTTATTCTCCAATTCTTTCTTGTTTAAGAGTTGTGCCTTTTTTAGTGTGGACAATAATTTGTGCTTTCTTTCAGTTTTTTTATCATTTTTTTTTAAGAAAAAATTTTTTCTTGTTTTACAAAATTTTTTTTAAGGGACTAGTAAAAATTTTTGGTATTAGAGTTAATATTAAGGGAAAACAGTCTAAAAAAAAAGTTTTGTTTGTATCCAATCATATTTCTTACCTTGATATATTTGTTTTAGGTTCAAGTGTTGATGGATTATTTGTTGCAAAATCAGAAATAGATTCTTGGCCATTTATTAATAAAATATGTGCGCTTGGTAGGACAATTTTTGTTAATAGAAATGACATAAGAAAAGTCAAAGGACAAATGAGCAGAATAACAACTACTTTAAAAAACGGGTACAGCGTCATATTATTTCCAGAAGGAACCTCTAGTGACGGCTCTAAAGTACTTCCCTTCAAAACTTCGCTTTTGGGTGTTATTGAGGATAAGAAATCTGAAGAATTTTATCTTCAACCAGTCTCTATATCATACAGTAAGCTTGACGGTATACCTTTGGAAATAAAATTTAGACCTTTTTTTGCTTGGTTTGGAAATATGGATTTAGTTTCGCATGCATGGAAATTTCTCGGACTTGGTTTTAGTGAAGTTAATGTTAATTTTCATGAGCCTAAAAAATTCTCTTACTTTAAAGATAGAAAGCATGCTGCTAAATATTGCCATGATAAAATTTCTTTCCAAATAAGCAGTAACTTCCAAAACATAGAGGTAGAAAAAAAAATCAGACTTTATGAATTTATGCTCTTGTAATAAGTTAAAATTTCTTTAATTATTTAATTTATGGACCAATCTTTCTTTGTAAAAACTTATGGTTGTCAAATGAATCAATATGATTCAGAAAAAATTGATGAATTACTTGTTAACAACGGATTTAAAAAGGCTAAAAACTTTGAGATGTCTGATGTTGCTATACTGAACACTTGTCATATAAGAGAGAAAGCAAGTGAGAAGTTTTACTCTGACTTAGGAAGGCTATCAATATTCAAGAAAAATAAGGAAAAAATTGGAGAAAAAATGCAGATTGTTGTCATGGGGTGCGTAGCCCAGGCAGAAGGTCATGAAGTAATAAAAAGAAATTCTCTTGTTGATTACGTAGTTGGTCCACAGAATATTCAATCTATTCCTAAATTATTAAAAACAAAATCAAAAGAGGTTGTTCACACAAACTTTTTGTGTGAGGAAAAATTCAGCTTGTTACCTAAATCTCACCTTCAGGGAGTTTCTAGACAAATAACAATTCAAGAGGGATGTGATAAATTTTGCTCTTTTTGTGTAGTCCCCTATACAAGAGGAAACGAATATTCACGATCAGTTGAGGAAATTTACGCTGAAGCAAAAAATCTAATCAAAAATGGAGCATTGGAAATAAATCTTCTTGGACAAAACGTAAGCTCATATAATTCGCATATTTTTAATGTCTCAGAAAAAAAATTAGTAGATTTATCAAAGTTGTGTAATATTTTGTCTTCAATAACTGAACTAAAAAGAATACGATATATAACATCACATCCCTCTGATATTAATGATGAATTAATTCTCGAACATAAGAATAATAAAAAGCTAATGCCATTTCTTCATTTACCAGTTCAGTCAGGTTCGAACAAAATTTTAAAAAAAATGAATAGAAAGTATTCTAAAGAAAGCTATATAAATTTAATAACCAAAATTAAGCGTGAAGTAAAAAATATGGCTTTTTCATCAGATTTTATTGTGGGTTATCCAGGAGAAACAGATAACGATTTTCAAGAAACACTTGATTTAATTGACAAAGTAGTTTTTGCCAGCTCATATTCATTTAAATATTCATCAAGACCCGGAACACCAGCTTCATTAATTAAAGACAAAATTGATGATTCAATTTTAAATAAAAGACTAAACAAGATTCAAAAAGTACTAAATGAGCAACAAAGATCTTTCAATGAGACATTCTTAGACAGAGAAATTGATGTATTATTTACAAATTCAGGAAAAAAAATTAACCAATATGTCGGAAGAACACCTTTTTTACAACCTGTTCATGTTTTTTCTTCTAGCAACCTAGTTGGAAAAATTTTAAAAATTAAAATAGAAAGATTGACCTCTTTCTCATTTCATGGAAGAATTTTAAGTTCGTAAAAGGTTTGAAAAAAAAATTAAAAAAAAATGAACTATTTTCTAGAATTATCTCCTTCGAGGATAATTTAATTCTTCCTGATTTCTTTGGAAGTAATGATGAAAACTTGAAAAAGCTCGAAGATGCATTTAATGTTAATATTTTTCCAAGAGGTAATTATTTGAAGATCGAGGGTTTATTTGACAATGTCGAACATACAGACCTTGTTTTAAAAAAGCTTTACGAAGGGGTTAAAAAAAATAAGTTTTTAGGTTCATCCGATATTGATACCATCATCAAAATTTTTAAAAACCAGAATTATGAAAAGCCAATTAAGGAGTATGAAGTGATTGAGTCCTCAAACATTGTAGCAGGAAGAAAAATTATAAAACCAAGGTCGAAAAAACAGTTAGAATATTTTAATTTAGTAAAAGAGAAACAAATGGTCTTTTGTTGCGGGCCCGCTGGGACAGGCAAAACATATCTAGCTGTAGCTTATGCTGTTTCTATGTTAAAATCAGGTGAAATTGAAAAGATTATCCTAACTAGACCTGCCGTTGAGGCAGGCGAAAGACTGGGTTTTCTCCCTGGAGATATTAAAGAAAAGATTGATCCATACTTAAGACCCATTTACGATGCCTTAAACGATATGCTTTCATTTTCCGAAGTAATAAAAAAAATAGAATCTGGATTTATAGAAATCGCTCCCCTTGCATTTATGAGAGGAAGGACATTATCTGATGCGTTTATTATTTTAGATGAGTCACAAAATACAACAGCTGTTCAGATGAAAATGTTTCTAACAAGATTAGGTGAAAATTCAAAAATGATTATTACTGGAGATTTGTCTCAGGTTGATTTACCATCTGGGACAAAGTCGGGTTTGAGAGAATCAATAAATATATTAAAAAATGTTCAAGAGATTGGTTTTCTAGAGTTTTCAGATAGTGATGTTGTAAGAAACCCTTTAGTATCAAAAATTGTAAAAAAATATGAAAAGTTTGAAAAAGATGAAGGTGTTGGAAAAGAATATGTGTAGCCTTTTAAAATGATTGAATTTAATTTTGAGTACTTGGGTTCCTTCAGTGAATGTGAGATTAAGAGAATTGTAAAAAAGGCAATATCTGAAGTTTTGAAAGAGATGGACTTTAAAAAAAAATATTACATTTCAGTTTTACTAACTAACAATAATGGCATTAAAAAAATCAATAGAAGATATAGAAAAATTAATAAGTCAACGAACGTCTTATCTTTTTCACAAAATGATGAGAGATTTATAACTAAAAAAACGTCTAAAATTATTCTCGGTGATATCGTAATATCCTTGGAAAAGATTAAAAAGGAATCTAAGTTGCAAAATAAACAGTCATCAGATCATTTAACTCATATGGTAATACATAGTCTTTTACACCTATTAGGTTTTAATCATGAAAAATTAAAAGATTTTAGGATAATGAAACAAAAAGAAATAAATGTTCTATCAAAATTGTCAATTTCTTCACCGTACGCAATTAATGATTAAAAATTTATTTTATAAACTTAAAGGTTTAATAAAGTTTTCTGAAAAGGAAAATATTAAAGATGTTTTAGAGGATCTAATTGAAGAAGATGTTAATGGCTCAAATAATATTGATGCAGGTACGCGTAATATTTTTAAGAACGTTATTAACCTGAGTGATAAATGTATTGAGGATATAATGATACCTAGGGCTGATATTGATGCAGTGTCAGTTGATACAACTTATAATGAACTAGTATTTTTTATTGATAAAACAAAGCACTCAAGAATCCCTGTCTTTGATAGTAATTTAGATAAAATTTTGGGAATGATACATATTAGAGATCTGTTTGAGAAAATACACAATAGTAGTATTAAAAATAAGAAATTAAAAATTTCAAAAAAAATAGTAAGAAAAATTTTATTCTCCTCACCGACAATGAAAATTTTAGACCTCCTTTTAAAGATGCGATCTGAGCAGATTCATATGTCAATAGTTGTGGATGAATTTGGAGGTACTAATGGCCTGGTAACTATTGAAGATTTAGTAGAAGAAATAGTTGGTGAAATTAAGGACGAGCATGATTCTGAAGAAGCTGAAGAAATAAAAAAAGTTTCTAAAAAGATCTATGAGCTCCCAGCTAGAGTGTCTTTAGAAGATTTTGAAAAAGAAATTGGAGTAAAACTTAAGATTGAAAAAAAAGATGAAATTGATACGATTGGTGGATTTATATTTTTCCTTATAGGAAGGATTCCAGGTAGAGGAGAGGTTATAAATTATAATAAAGTATTGGAGTTTACAATAATAGAAGCTGATACTAGACGAATTAAAAAGATTCTAGTCACTTTAAAATAATGAACAAAAGCTCATTATGGATTTTTATAACCCTTGGAGTTTTTCTTGGAGTTTCGCAATCTTACTTCTTTCTGATACCAATTGTAATACTGACATACTCAATATTTATTAAAAAAATTCTCTTGAAAGAAAATCTTAAAGATTCTTTTTTTGCAGGCTGGAGCTTTGGTTTTGGTTTTTATATTGGCTCAATGCATTGGATAATTTCTCCTTTTTTAATCTATGAAAGACATTTTTTTTTATCTCCCATTTCAATTCTCTTCCCTGTGTTAATGGGATTATTTTTTTCCATCCCTTCTATTTTAATAACAATTTCAAAAAACTTTATTTTTTTTTACAGAATTTCTCTTATTTCAAAAGCCTTTATGATATCAATCTTTTTCTTTTTAGCAGAGATTGCTAAATCACATTTATTTGGTGGTTTGCCATTAAATTTAAGCGGACATTTGTGGGCATTTAATAACGAGTTTATTCAAGTTTGCAAATTTGTTGGAGTAATGGGATTAAGCTTTCTTACTCTTTTTTGGGTAAGTTGTTTATCAATTTTTTTAATCGAAAAAAAATTATCATATAGCTTTATAACTTTAATCTTCTTCCCATGTTTTTTGTTCAGCTTCAACTTTTTTTCAAATTCAAAAAAATCAGAAGTTGTAAATAATCAAGTAAATTTCAGAATAATTCAACCTAATATTCCTCAAATTGAAAAATGGAATAAATTATATTTTGAAAAAAATCTAAATAAATTATTAGAGCTAACAACTGAGGAAAATATTAACGAAGAAGAGAAAATTGTAGTGTGGCCAGAGGTTGCGCTCACTTACTTTTTAACTGAAGAACCTGATGTTATTGAATATTTAAAAAAAAAAATACCTGAAAATATTACACTCATTACTGGTGGGTTAAGAAGAGAGTTTGATGCAAAAAGCTTTAAACTTTTTAATTCGTTATATTTAATCGAGAATGATACTTTTGATTTTTACGATAAAAAAAAGTTAGTTCCATTTGGAGAGTTTGTTCCATTTAGAGGAATATTGAATTCTTTCAAGTTAGCGCCAGGCATTACAGATTTTAGTAAGGGAGATCAGCCAAACCAAATGAGAATTAACTTACGAGAGGATGAACTTTTTTTTGAACCTTCAATTTGTTATGAAGCTATTTTTCAAACATTTTCCAAAAATAAATCTTCATTATTTGTAAATATAACCAATGATGCTTGGTTTGGTGAGACTATTGGTCCAAGACAACACTTGGCAGCACAGATTTTTAGATCAGTAGAGAAGGCAGTGTTTTTTTTAAGATCTGCTAATTCTGGGATTTCAGTTGTTGTAGACAAAAAAGGTAAAATCTTAAAAAAAATTAATCTTAATACAACGGGTTACATCGATATAAAAATTTTGCTTTCTTCTGAAGAAACTTTTTTTGAAAAATATGGTAATATTTCAGTTTTTGTAATAATTCTTTTGCTTGGTTTATTATTTTACTTGATTGAATTTTTAATTTCTTTAAAAAGGTATAATTAACTTCTAAATAAATGAAAGATATCATAGAAGATTTTGAATTTACAAGTGAGTCTGTCTCAGAAGGTCACCCAGATAAAGTTTGTGACCAAATATCTGACACTATTCTTGACCTATTTATGGAAAAAGATAACAACTCAAGAGTAGCATGTGAAACTTTGGCAACCACTAATAAAATAGTTCTTGCTGGAGAAATAAATTTAAAAAAAAAAAAAGATGAAATTAGTGAAAGCTCAATTGATGAGGCTGTTAGAAAAAAAGTTAAGGAAATTGGATATGAGCAAGATGGATTCCACTGGAAAGATTTAAAAATAGAAAATTTACTTCACGATCAGTCAACAGATATATCACAAGGAGTGGATAAAGATGAGTCAGCAGAACTTTACGGTGCTGGTGATCAGGGTATAATGTTTGGTTACGCATGTGATGAGACAGATAGCTTCATGCCTGCACCAATAGATTACAGTCATAAAATATTAAAAACACTTGCAGATTATCGTCACAAAAATGATTCTTTCTTTGGACCAGACTCTAAAAGTCAAGTGAGCGTTATTTATAAAAACAATATACCTGAAAAAATAAGTTCCATTGTTGTATCTAGCCAGCACTTAGATTCGGCTAGTAATGATGAAATTAGAAAAAAGATTTTAGAAATAATTCAAGAATCTATCCCAAATGTGATCCTACCTTCAGAGAAAAAAATTCTAACAAACCCAACTGGTAGATTTGTAATTGGTGGTCCTGATGGTGATGCTGGCTTAACTGGAAGAAAGATAATTGTTGATACATATGGCGGAGCTGCCCCTCATGGTGGAGGCGCATTTTCAGGAAAGGATTACACAAAAGTTGATAGATCAGCGGCTTATATGGCAAGATACTTAGCAAAAAATATTGTAGCTAGTGGAGCTTCAAGAAAATGTTTGATTCAACTATCCTATGCTATTGGTGTTTCAGAACCGATTTCAATTTTTGTTCAAATTGACAAGGAAAAAAACTCTAAGGCGACAAAGTTAATAGATATTATTAAAACTAACTTTGATTTAACACCTTTCGGTATTAAGTCTTTTTTAAAACTTGACAGACCAATTTATGCCGAGACAGCATCATATGGACACTTCGGAAGAGAATATGATCAATCTAAAGGAACTTTTACTTGGGAATCATTGTCAAGTTTAGACCTATTTAAAAAAAATTTCTAATGCTCAATTTCTATGGAAGACGACATCCTAGGAACATCAAAAACGATCAACTAAAAAACCTAAGTGACTTTGAGTTTTTTCTTGATAAAAACAAATTAAAAAGATTTAAAACCTATATAAAAAATTTTGATACTTTAAATTTAGAGATTGGTTTTGGTGGAGGAGAAAATATTTTTGCTCAGTCAAAAAAAAAAAAAAAAGATTTATTTTTAGGTTGCGATCCATATTTAAGTGGTTCGTTTAACCTAAGAAAAGATATCAAAATTCACGGTTTAAAAAATCTTTTTTTTACCAGTCTAGATTTTTTAGAATTGTTTGTCTTTTTAAAAGGTATCACTTTTAAAAAAATAATAATTTTATTTCCTGACCCATGGCCAAAAAAGAGACACAATAAAAGAAGGTTAATTAATTCTGAATTTGTTAATCTTTTAGAATCAATAACTTTTGATAAAACAAAAATAATTATCGCAACTGACCATCATGACTATTTAAATCAGATTCTTTACGAGTTCTATAAAAGTAAACATTTCAAACTTTCAACTGAAGTGATTAATTATGAAGTTGAAGCTAATTTTGGTATTCCTTTGACTAAATACTACACGAAGGCCAAAAAAAGTAATAAAGAAGTATATTTTTTACTTTTTGAAAAAAAAAATCTTAAAAAATTTTTTTAAAAACATTTAAGTTTATTCAAAGTATTGGTATGAATTAACCATAAATATTTATAAAGTAGAATTTGTAAATATTAAGGAAAGAAAAATTGGAAAAAAATGAAGCCATAATAGGCAAAAACCTTGAAATTTTAGATGTTGCAAAAACAATTGCAAAGGAGAAGGGAATAAGTGCCGAAGAAGTCTTGGAAGCTATGGAAGTTGCAATAGCAAAAGCTGGAAGAACGAAATATGGATATGAACTAGATATTAGAGCTGAAATAGATAAAGAATCAGGCTACATTGGTTTGTTTAGATATAGAGAAGTTGTCGAAAGTTTAGAAGACCTTGAGTCTGAAGAAAATAATAATGAAAATAATAATGAAAATAATAATAAAGTATTACTAACTGACCTACCCAAAGAAAAAAATAAACTGAAAATTGGAGAATTTCTTGTAGAGGAGCTACCTCCTTTAGATTTTGGTCGTATTGCTGTCCAAACCGCAAAACATGTAATCTTTCAAAAAGTGAAAGAGGCAGAGCGTGTAGTTCAGTTTAATGAATTTAAAGATAAAGTTGGTGAAATAGTTAATGGAGTTGTCAAAAGAGTAGAATTTGGAAACTTAATTGTAGATTTAGGCAAAGGTGAAGCAATTTTGAAAAAAGATGAGCTTTTGAACAGAGAAATTTTTAGAAGATCGGATAGAATAAGAGCTTTTATCACAGAAGTAAAATTTGATCTTAAAGGACCTCAAATCTTTTTATCAAGGGCACATAATAGTTTCCTTGTAAAACTTTTTGAACAGGAAGTTCCAGAGATTTATGATGGAATAATTGAAGTCAAATCTGTGGCTCGTGACCCAGGAAGCAGGGCAAAAATAGCTGTTTTTACCAAAGAAAAAAGCATTGACCCAGTAGGAGCGTGTGTTGGTATGAGAGGTAGTAGAGTTCAAGCTGTAGTTAACGAGCTACAAGGCGAGAAGATTGATATAGTTTTATGGTCAGAAGATATTGCAACCTTTATAGTCAATGCATTAGGTCCTGCAGAGGTAGAAAAAGTTGTAATTGAAGAAGATTTAAAAAAAATTGATGTAATTGTTCCTGACGAACAACTTAGTCTTGCTATTGGAAGAAAAGGACAAAATGTTCGTTTAGCTAGTTCTTTATCAGGATGGAGCATTGACATTCTTACTACCTCCCAGGAATCAGAAAAAAGAAGCGAAGAGTTTAAAAATTTATCACAGGGCTTTATTGATAATTTGGATGTTGATGAGGTAATCGCACATCTTTTAGTTACTGAAGGTTTTTCATCAATTGATGAGGTAGCAATGGTATCGACAGATGAGCTTGCTTCAATTGAGGGTTTCGATGAGGAACTTGCTAAAGAACTTATTAGTAGAGCTAATAATTTTATAGAAAAAATTAAAAAAGAAGATTTAGAGGCATTAAAGTTAGCTGGAGTTGAAGATTTTTTATTAAACCATAATACATTAACTACAAGTCAACTCATGAAATTAAAAGAAAATGAAATAATCACAAGAGATCAACTTGCCGATTTATCTAGTGATGAATTGATTGATATATTAACTGAACTAGAAAGTAACATTGCAGATCAGATAATTTTAGAGTCAAGAGAACACTGGTTTAAAGATTAAAATGGAAGAAAATAAAGATAAAAAAACAGAAAATTCAGGAAAGCTTCAGCTTAAAAAAACATTTAATGTTGGGCAAATCAAGCAGAGTTTTTCTCATGGAAGAACAAGATCTGTATCTGTTGAGATAAAAAAAAAAAGAGTCCTTCGAGGTTTAAATGAAAATACTGACTTAGCTAAAAAGGTATTTAAAGAAGAGGATGATTCTGAAAATAAAATTAAGCATGAAAAAATAGATAACCAAAAAGATATTAAAAAAACTGACAGTAGTTTTAAAAGAAATAACAATGATAAAGCAAGTCATGAAAAGAAAATAGAAAAGCTCGAACAACCAGATAAAAAAAGTCCAAAAAAATTTCCGAATAACCAAAACGATAGACCAAATTTTCCTGGCCCTCAAAATGATAAAGAGGAAAAGTTTAAATCTCAAAAATTTGCAAAGGTTCCTAAAAGTTTCGAAAATAGAAGACAAGGAAAGTTAACGATTTCTGAGGCTCTCAACGACGAAAATGAAAAAGTGAGGTCCCTAGCAGCAGTTAGGCGAGCAAGAGAAAAAGCTAAATTAAGGAATCTTAATAATTTAGAAAACAAAGAAGTTTTAGAAAACAAAGAAAGAAAGAAAAAAGAAATCATTATCCCAGATTTAATAGGTGTTGGTGAGTTAGCATCAAGAATGGCTGAGAAGTCATCAACTCTCATAAAAATGCTCATGAAGTTGGGAGTAATGAGTACAATAAATGAGACAATTGATGGTGATACAGCGGAGCTTTTAGTTATTGAGTTAGGTCATATCCCAAAAAGAGTAAGTGAATCTGATGTAGAGCTAGGTTTAGATGGTAAAGAGGATACGGATAAGGATTTAGTATTTAGACCACCAGTAGTTACTATTATGGGTCATGTCGACCATGGAAAAACATCAATTCTTGATGCAATTCGACAAAAAAAAGTTGCATCGACGGAGGCAGGAGGAATTACACAACATATAGGTTCTTATATAGTAGAGAATAAAGAAAAAAAGATTACTTTTATCGATACTCCTGGTCATGCAGCATTCAGTCAAATGCGAGCTAGAGGTTCAAATATTACTGATATAATTATATTAGTAGTTGCAGGAGATGATAGTGTTAATGAACAAACAATAGAAGCGATAAGTCATGCAAAAGCATCTAAGTGTCCTATAATTGTTGCAATTAATAAAATTGATCTTGACACAGCTAATCCTCAAAAAGTTGAGAACGACCTGATGAAGCATGAAATAATAAGCGAAAAAATGGGTGGAGAAAGTGTTTTTGTAAATGTATCAGCTAAAACTAAAGAGGGGCTAGATGAACTTTTAGATGCTATTCAACTACAAGCAGAAATGATGGAGTTAAAATCAAACCCTAATAGATCGGCTGAAGGGTCAGTGATCGAGTCAAAAATTGAAAAAGGAAAGGGTACAGTTGTCTCTATTCTTATAGAAAAAGGAACGTTAAACGTTGGAGATGTAGTTGTTGTAGGAAAAGAATGGGGAAAAGTACGAGCTTTATATAACGACGAGGGAAAGCGACTACAAATGGCTTTGCCGAGTTACCCCGTTGAAGTAGTGGGTTTATCAGGTGCTCCAGAATCAGGTGAAAAATTAGTTGTTGTCGAAAGCGAGGCAAGGGCAAGAGAAGTTACTCAATATAGGTCAAGAATGAAAAGAATTGAAGAAAATTCAACTGTAAAAAGGGTGTCTATTGATCAAATGTTACAAAACAGTTCAGAAGAACAAAAAGTTTTTATTTCAGTAATTATAAAAACAGATGTTCATGGATCAAAAGAAGCAATTGAACAAAGCTTAAAAAAAATGAATTCTGAAAAAGTTGAAATTAAAATAGTTCATTCTGGTGTTGGTGAGATTAATGAATCAGATGTTACTCTAGCTACAGCTTCTGCGGCAAGAATTTTTGGTTTTAACGTTAAAGCAAATGTTCAAGCAAAAAATTTGTCAAAAAGAGAAAAAATATCTATTAAATATTTCAGCATAATCTACGAAGTTATTGATGAGGCTCAAAAAATAATAGACGGAATATTTGAGTTGGACTTTAAAGAAGAACTTGTTGGTAAAGGCACAATAAAAAAAATTTTTGAAATGTCAGATTCCTCAAAAGTTGCAGGATGCTCAATTGATGAAGGTAAGGTTACGACAAAATCAGCAGTAAAAATCTTTAGAGAAGAAAAGTTAATTAGCGAGGTCGATATTCAAAGTTTAAGGAGAGAAAAGAATGAGGTTAAGGAAGTTTCGTCAGGGTTAGAGTGTGGAATAGGGCTTTATAAATTTAATGAAATTCAAGAAAATGATAAATTAGAATTTTACTTAAGAGTCAGCAATGATAAAGCAAAATGATTTTAAGCTATTTAAAATTCCAAAAAAAAATTCTAGATTTGAAAAATTAACTCAGCTCATTAAAAAAACATTAGGTGAGATTTTTTTGAATCAAGACTTTAGAGATGATGAAGGAAATAACCTCCTGATTTTTATTGATGAGGTTGCACTTTCAAAAGATGGAAAAATAGCCACTGTTTTTTTAACTAACTTTTCAAAAAAAAATAAATTAAGTGAAAGCGAATCTTTAGGATTAATTGATGATAATTTAATAAAGATAAAAAAAGAATTTTCCGAAAAAATTTTTCTACGATATACCCCTAAATTAAAATTTCGATTTGATTATTTAAGAAAACAATCTTTTGAAATTGATAAAATTATTGATGGTCTATAAAGATATTAAGTAATTATTATGAATGAAAATAATATTAACGGATGGATCTTTTTAGATAAACCAATAGGGATTTCCTCTAATAAAGCATTACAAAAAGTAAAAAAAATTTTTCATAATTGTAAAGCTGGTTATGTGGGTACTTTAGACCCGCTTGCATCTGGGTTTCTTCCAATTGCGTTAGGAAAGTCTACAAAAACAATAAAGTATTTATCTGACTGTGACAAAGAGTATGTTTTTGAAGTTACCTGGGGCATGCATTCATCGACTGGTGATCTTGAGGGTGAAATAAAAAAATATAATAAAATTTATCCCTCATCAGAACAAATTAAAAATACTGTTAAAAAATTTATTGGAGACTACTATCAAGTTCCACATAAATTTTCATCTAAAAAAGTAAATGGAAAGAAGGCTTATGAATTTGCTCGAAAAAAAATACATATTGATTTAACAAAAGAAAAAAAAAAG
>MDTB01061891.1_pt1 | contig 24921 bp, 29 predicted proteins | sample 811161 | NCBI WGS metagenome assembly MDTB01 (sample SAMN05326650, study PRJNA326480) | marine metagenome | isolation source: seawater | place: Mediterranean Sea | collected 2009
ATCTATATTATTTATTTTTTTTAATCTAATATCTAAATTTTCGTTGGGGAATGAAGATAAAATGTAAATTAAATTAAATTTTTTATTTAGAAATGATATAATTTTTTTTGAGTAAATATCATTTTTTTTACCAAAAAATAATAACTTATATTTTTTTTTTGACATAAAAGTTAAATATTAATTAATTTACTTAATTTACCGTTCTTAAGACAATAATTATGTTCAGTTATTCCAGTAGGTATATCATCATGTGAAACAATAATAATTGTGCAATTATTCTTTTGATTTATTTCTTTTAAAAATTTGTATATTTTAGATTTGGTTTCTAGATCTAAAGAACTAGTGGGTTCATCTAATATAATTGTCTCCGATTTTCTATACAAAGCTCTGGCCAGTGCTATTCTTTGTTTTTGTCCACCTGAAACTTTTATACCTCCTTCACCTAAAGGAATATTTTTATCTAAAATATCGTCATAAAAATCTAATAAACCTGCAAGTTTCAGTGCATCAATAAACTCATTTTCATTATATGGCCTATTGAGAATAATATTATTTATTATGCTATCATCCAATAAAAAAGTATTTTGAGGTACAAACCCTAGATTTTCAATATTAAATAAATCACCTTTGTTAATTTTTTTATCATCTATTAATATTGTTCCTGCTTCAATTCTTAAAATTCCCATTATTATATTTAATAAAGTTGATTTACCTGATCCACTACTTCCCGAAATTGATATAGTATCACCTTTTTGAAAACTAAAATTTAAATCATTGAGTACATATTGTTTTGTTCCTGGATATTTATAAAAAATATTTTTTAGAGAAAAATTTTCTTTAAGACTTTTTTTAATTTCAAAAATTTTATTTGTTTCATTTTTTTTATTTAAAATTTCATATAAATGATTAATTACATTTTCATGAAATCTTAAAAGTTGTATTCCATAAATCATATTATTCATAACTGGCATAAGTCTTAAACATACTAAACCAAAAGCTGATAATTGTATTATTATGTCGTTTTTGTTAGTAAAAAAATTTATAAATATATAAATTATGGAAATCAAAAAAACGACGATTGACAATTCAAATAATACTTTTGGTAAAAATGAATAAAATCTATCTTGATAATATACATTATGACTAATTTCATTTTGAATTTTGTATTTTTCTAAAAAAAATTTTTTTAAATTAAAAGATTTAATTAATTGAAAACTTCTAAATCCTTCTTGAATAAACTTGATTCTGTTACTTTCACTTAAAGACCTATCTTTTCCTAGTTTCAACAATTTATCTTTTACAAACAATAAATATATAATTGCTAGTAAGCTAAAAAAAATAATAAATATAATTGTTATTTTAAAATTAAACTGCAGTAAGAAAGTTATAAAAAATATAATTATTAAAAAATCAGACAACAATTTTATTGCACTTAATACAACTGACATAGAAAATATCTTACATTCGTTAAATATATCCCTCAATAAAATTGATGAATTACTCTGAGTAAAAAAAATATAATCTTTATTTAGATATTTTTTGAATAATTTATTAGATAAGTCTTTAGATAAATTAAAAGCAATTTTTAATTGATACCTATTTATATAAATTAAAAAAATAGTTTTTAGGGTAAATAAAATAATAATACAAAAAAGCAGTATATGTATGTTTAATTCTTTGGCTGATATATTTAATTTAAAAAGAGATAATTTTCCATCATTTAAAATGAGATCAATGACTGGTAGAATTAATGCAATACTTAAAATTTCTAATAAAATTGTAAGAATGTTAAATACTACTACAAAGATGAATTTTTTATCATTTTCCTTTCCATATATTTCTCTGCACATGTAAAAGGATTTTTTTAATTTTTTTAAATATTTGATCATTTAATATTTCTAATTTTTTTAATTAAATTTTTATGTTGATCTAATTTTAAATTTTTAATTTGTTTTAAAACGCTAAATTGCAATGGATTTAATTGAAGTTTTTTACTTGTTTTGTTAAAAGATAAACTCATATCTAAAGGTCTTTGAGTAAGGTTAGACAATCTAATTGAACTTTTTTTTATAAGATTCTCATTCAATTTAAATATTTTTACAATTATTTTTGCAAACCTATATTTAGATATTTTCTCAGATGAACAAACATTGTATAAACCTACAAGACGTTTATTAATTAACATATTGGATATTTTAATAAAATTTAAAACATATAATGGGGTAAATTTAACATCCTCAAAAACGTGAATCTTTTTTCTTTTTACTATTGATGAAATTATCCAATCAGAAAAAGACTTTTTATATGTTGGAGCCCATCCAAAAAAATTCCCTCTTATTATGAGATATTGTTTTAATTTTTTTTTTATAATTTTTTCAGATTCTAATTTGGTTTTCGCGTAAATATTTAACGGTTTTGTTCTATCTATTTCTTTATAAAAACCTTTATTTCCTGAAAATAAATGATCTGTTGAAATATGTATTAAATAAATTTTATATTTTTTTGACGCATTAGATAAATTCTCAACAAAATTTTCATGTATATTTTTTGCAAGATTGGGTTTTTTTTCACAAAGATCAACATTGGTTAATGAAGCGGTATTTATTATTATATCAAAAGTTTTTTTTTTAAAAAAATCATTAAAGGAAAAGCCTTTGGTAATATAAATAGTTTTAATATTCTTTGGGTAAATTTTTTTTTTGTTTAATAACAGTGTTACTTTATGTCCTTGTTTAATCAAAATATTTGCCCAATAAATTCCTAAAAAACCAGAACCACCCGTTATTAAATATCTTTGTTGCATGTTAAGTTATATAAAAATTCTTAATTTTTATTTTATTTATTTCTTTTAATAATAATTTACTAAATTTGATAATCTGCAACGTTGAGAAATCTTTAGAACGTCTAAATTTCAATGTATCATTAAAATACTTTTTGGTAAGAATTTTTGCTATTGGAAATTCAATTAATCTTACATTATTATCAATGATCTTTAATTTCGTATTATTATCTTTTTCAATTCTAAGAAAAATTTTATTTTTATTTATAAAAGATATTTCAAAAAGATTTTTAAGTTTGTGATTATATATATATTCGAAGCTTAGACTCTTACTATTAATTAAAATTTTTCCTCTTTTTTCATGATAGCCTTTTCTAGTATTTTTATAAATTTTTTTTTTAAGTTTTGATAAGTTGATAAAATACTTTTCTTTATTATTGTAGAAAAGAAATATATCTGCAAAATGTATAAAGTTTGATAAAAAGTTTTTAGAATTTGTTTTTACAATAATATTTGTTGGCTTGTATTTTAATTTTAATCTATTTGCTATATATTTACCCCATGTATTTACATCAATATTATTTTTAGATTTAAAATAAATTTTGTTTTCAAATAATTTGAGATCACTTAATTTTGTAAATGGAAACTTTTCAAGTAATATATTTTTTACTTTATTGAAATTTATCAATTTTTTTAAAACCTTTAATCTATCTAAGGAATTTGTCGCTATTACAGCCAACTGATAATTATTATTTTCTTTTAATGAATTTAATATTTTGATTTTTTTTTTATATTTTTTTTTTAAATTAATTAATTTATTTTTATGAATATCATAAATATGAATTTCTTTAATCAGATCTACATTAATTAAAGCTTTTAAATGAGCATGCCCCATTGAGCCAAGACCGATAATGATGGTTTTCATTTCTGAAAAGTTTGACTGTGTCTAGAATTTTTGTAAATTTTATTACATATTTCTATAACTTTTTTTGCGTAAGTAATATTATTGAGAATAAATTTATTTCGTTTTTTTAAAAACTGTTTAAATTCCTTAGCTTGTTTATAAAAACCTGGTTTAAAATTATTAATTTTATACTCATTGATTGTTTGACTATTAACTGGGTTATAAACAAATAATTTTTTTTGTTTTGAGACATGCATTTTATTAAATATGTTGAGTATTTCTATTGGTTTTAAAACATATATTTGTCTATTTTCTATTACCTTAATACAAAAATTCTCTGAACTATTAAAATTAAACCTAATACTTATAAGCCCTTTTGACCTAATTTTTGCAATCACTAAGATGTAACTAAAATTTCTTTTAATATTTATAATTTTAATTCTATTAAACCAAAAAATCAAAATTGAAATTATATGACATGAATTTGTTTGTATTTTTTTTTTATTATTTTCTGGACATGAAACCTCGACAAATAAATTTTTTTTTTTATTTAATCTTTTTTTTAATAAAATCACATTTTGATAAAAAATTCTATTATAGCCAACAAAAATAAGATTTTCGTATTTTTTTATTTTATCAATAAATTTAAGATTATTAGTTAAGGGTTTTTCTATAAAAATTTTTTTTTTATATTTTAGACATTTTAACAAAATACTTTCTGTATCTTTTATTCTTGGAGCCAAGAAAAAAGCAAAATCATCTTTATTTATTTTTAAAAATTTTTCACAAGTTTTAAAGTTATCAAAAGAATTTTTAATATTATATTTTTTTGTTAAGTAGTGTAAATTTTTCGACTTTTTTCGTGTTGAACAAATGACTAAAATTTGAAACTTTAATTCTATTAGACATTTAATATGTTCTTCTACTATATCGGATGTCCCAATAATAACTAACTTTTTCATTTAATTTTAAATAATTATAAATTAAAAATCTTATATTGAATAAATCATAAATTAAATATTATAGATATCAGATTTAATAAATGGTTTATTTTTTTTATTTTCATACCAAGCAATAGTTTTTTTGAGTGCTTTTTCTAATCCATTTTTATTTTTATATTTTGGTTTCCAATTAAGGAGTTTTTTGGCTTTAATATTGCTTGCAAGCAATCTCTTAACCTCACTTTTGCTTGGTCTTTTTCTAAAATTTTCAATCCTTATATCAACTTTTTTTCCTTTAATTTTCATAATTAATTTTAATAGCTCTTTGATCGATATCTCATACCCACTTCCGATATTAATTATTTCACCATTTATATTTTTTTTTAATATGGCTTTTTCTATTCCAGAAATTATATCCTCTATAAAATTAAAATCCCTTTTGGTATTTATATTGCCTAGATTTAATTTTTTTTTGTTTGATAAAAGTTGAGTTATAATAGTTGGGATTACAGCTCTTGCTGATTGTCTTGGTCCAAAGGCATTAAATGGTCTTAAAACTACACCTGGGAAATTAAAAGATTTACAATATGAAAGACACATCTGTTCAGCTGCAATCTTTGTAGCCGCGTATGGTGAATTAGCAACAGTTAATTGATTTTCCTTGATTGGAAAAACATCAGCTTGACCATAGACTTCACTAGATGAAATTTGAATAAATCTTTTTATATTATATCTTCGAGAAGAATTCATAAGGTTTAATGTTCCAGTAATATTAGTATCAATGTAACTTTGAGTAGCTTCATATGAATAAGGTATTCCAATCAAAGCTGCTAGGTTGATGACATAATGGCAATCTTTTATAATATTATCAACTAATTCTGGATCTCTAATATCACCAGTAACTATTGTAAGTTTTTTTTTAATTTTCAAAGGAATAGTATCCAACCAACCAAACGAGTTAAAAGAGTTGTACAAAACTAAGCCTTTAATCTCAAATTTTTTTGTGGATACCAATTTCTCTATTAAGTGAGATCCAATAAAACCCTCTGATCCAGTAATAAGAATTTTTTTTTTCATTTTAAAATATGTTTCCAGCTAAGAAATTCATTTACATTTAAGTCTTTTTTAACTTTTTTATTAAGAACTAATTTCAAATCTTTAACTTTAATGCCTGTTCCAGGTCTCATAAACTTGATTTTATCCGATGTAATTTTTTCACCTTTAAGAATTCTTTTTGAAACAGATAAACTCCTTCTACCTATTAATTTTGTATTTAATTCACTATTTAGAATTTTTTTAATTTCTGATCCAAAAGATTGCTCTGCTAATCTTAAATTATTAATGTATTGCTTAAGTTCATTTGGATTAAGAGATGCTATATGATCAGGGCCAGCCATTTTTTTGTTTAAAGTAAAATGTTTTTCAAATACCCTTGCACCAAATGCTAAAGCTACAATTGCAGACACATCGCTTTGAGTATGGTCTGAATAGCCTAGCAGAAATCCAAATTTATTGTATCTTTTTAGTACATTAATATTTGAGTCCTCAATTTTTGAAGGGTAATTAGATGTACATTGCATTAAACATATATTCTTATTCTTTGATCTTTTTAGAATTTTTACCATTTCTTTAACTTCATCAATATTACACATTCCTGTTGAGGCAAATATTGGCTTATTTTTTGAAACAACATACTTTATAAAATCTGGCTCTGATGCATGCATAGATGCCATTTTAAATCCCTTTACTCCAATTTTATCTAGAAAATCTACATCTTCTTTATTTACAGGTGTTGACAGAAAATCAATCTTTTTTTTTTTACAATATCTGAATAAATTTTTAAAATCATTTTTAGATAATTCTAATTTTTTTAACATATCAAATTGATTTTTTTCCTTAACTTTATTTTTTTTTTGATATATTGCTAATTTTGTGTTTTTTGTTGCAACATTATTAGCATTAAATGTTTGAAATTTTACGCAGTTAGCACCAGCTGATACTGCGTGATCAATTAATTTTTTTGCAATTGAAAGCTTCCCGTTATGGTTAACTCCTATTTCTGCAATAATATATGCTTTATTATTTTTACTTAATAATTTGTTCCCAATTTTTAATTTCATATTAAAGAGTTTGTATATTCTTGAAATATTCTTTCCATATTCCATAATCTTTCCAAGCATTTTCAGCAATTGGAAAAATTTTAATCTTTTTTTTCTTTTTTAATAAAATTTCTATAAATTGATCTGCATCAAATCTTTTATTTTGAGGTATCATTTTAATAATATTTTTATTCATAAAATATATTCCACAATTTATTAAATGATCTTGATTGGGTTTTTCTTTGAAACTAATCAAATCACCGTTTCGGGATACATTAAAAACTCCATATGGTAATTCAAAATTTTTGTAAGTTGACAATATAGTTAGATCACTTTTATATTTTAAATGTTGATCTACAATATCCTTATAGTTTACATTCGAGAGAGTATCACAATTAGTTAAAAAAAAATAATTTGATATATTTTTTTCAATTAGTTTTAAAGATCCAATTGTACCCAGATGTTTCTTTTCCTCAATTATTTTTAGTGATTTATTCTTTAGGTTTTCTTTAATATAACTTTTGATAATATTTTTTTTTTCGTTCAAACTTAATATAAAATTTTTAAAATTATATCTAGAAAAGTTTTTTATTATTGCATCTAAAATAGTAGTATTTCCTAGGGGCAATAACGCTTTTGGCAGTACTTTAGTAAAAGGATCAAGCCTTTTACCTGGTCCACCAGCCATAATAACAACGTCAATATTTTTGTACTTATTTTTTCCTGGATCTAAAAAATCATCTCTTGAAATAATATCCTTTATTGATTTATTATTATTCAATATTGGTAAATCTTGAATAAGAGGATTTTTTTTTAATATTTCTATAATTCTTTCTTTGTTGTGTTTTACTTTTAAAAATGTGAATTTTTTATTCACTATAGATTTAATTGTATTATTAATATCTATACCTTTTAAAATCGCCTTTCTGAAATCACCCTCAGTAAATACTCCAATAATTTTTCTATTTTCCTCTATAAATAAAGTTTTAGTATTTTTATTTATAAGTACTCTTATTGCGTCTCTGATTTGAAGATCACTACTTATTATTTTTTCATTATAATTCACTATTTATATGATTTTTTAAATTTATTCTGACAAGATAACACTTGGTTCGTCATGTTTGCCCATAAATTGGTTTAATTCTCCAAGTCTACTGGGACATGTATTTTTCATGTGACATTCTCTTTGACAATATGTTCCAAAGTTTCCTGCAAGATGCTCTTTTCGCCATTTAACTATTTTAGGCCCATTCCAAGCTTTATCAAAACCATTTTCCAGAACATTATCCAAATGAATGTGTTGTAATCTTCCACAAGGAGTTATGTTACCATCTAAATTTATAAAGGGATGTTCATATACAGTATAACAAATATTATGTTTTCTTTTCATTGAAACTATAGGATCCATTGTGACGTCATCAACATCAGGAGAAATTACAATATCCAGGTTATATTCCTTTATCTTTTTATTCCAATGATCAAGTAATTTTTCATGATCACCAAGTTTAGCAGGTCCAATTCCTAACTTTTTCATATGTTTTGTTTGAAATAATGGAATTGTGTGCATTCTTTTTATATTTTTAACATTTTTTAATTTATCTATTGCATCCCACAAAGAATGAATATTAACATCAGAGATTACTGAATTTATTTGTAATGGAATATCACTTCTGCTTGATAAGTCCTCTAAATAGGAAATAATTTTAGACTCATCAGATCCTCTGTATTTCATATTTGTTTCACCATCAAATCCATCCAAACTAATTTCTATATCTGTAAAACCTGCATCAATTATTTTAGTAACAACTTTTGGAACTAAAGTTGTTCCATTAGTAGTCACTTTAACTCTGGGTACTATTGTTCTTGCTAACTTTGTAAGTTCAAAAATATCTTTGTTAAGTAAAGGTTCAGCTAATCCGCCCCAATGAATCGTATTAAACCCTTTTAATTTAGGTAAAAGTTGTTTTAGCTTTTCTAAATCTCCATTTCTTTCAAGATAACCACTTTCCTTATAATGCTTTTCTTCTCTATGACACCACACACATTTTAAATTACATTTTGTATTAATAACAATTGCTACTGTGGATAAGTCTTCTTTACTAGTTGTTGCATATGGTGTTGACTCATTTTTTAAAGTTAATAATTCAATATATTTAAGTAATCTTTTTGGACTATTTTTAAAAAAACCTAAAAAATTTTTAAAATTTGGATTTGGATAAATCATTATTCTTTCAAAAGAATTTATATTGTTCAATTATTGAACTGTAAAGCTTTAAATAATTAAAATTAAAATACACCATATGCAATTACAAGACTTTATCATTATTTCTTAATAAATAGATATTTTTTATTCATTAAATTAATTTTTTTTTAAAAGTAAATTAGCCAACTTTAAGTCAAATGGTTTGTCTATATCAAGATTATACGGGAAAAAAGTTTCTTCGAATCCAATTTGATTATTGTAGAGAGATTTACTTTTTTTAAATACTTCTAATTTTGTTATAAGAAAAGACCCACAGGGAGTATAATTTGATTTCACAAACTGCCTATTCGTTGAACCTGTAACTTTTTTTTTAATATTGATTTCATTATTATTTTTTTCAAAAATTAAATCTTTTGGTCTATTAAGATTTTTTATACTTAAGATCGTTTGAAATTTTTTATTAAGTTTTTTTATACCGTTATTTATATTTGATATTTTTCTAAAAGGCTGAGTTGGCATTAAAATAATTAAGTATTTGAACTCTAAATTTATTTTTTTTATTTTTATGTATTGAAAAAATTCAAAAATTGCATCAACCATATTTGAATTATTTTTAGAATATTTTTTTGACCTTAAAAAAGGTACTTTAGCTCCTGCTCGTTTAGCAATTTTTGAGTATTTAGTTGAGTCTGTACTTACAAATATATAATTATTTTTGGAATTTATTTTTTTTTGCAAAATTAATCGATATTTCAATTAAAGATTTTTTTCCAATTTTTTGAATATTTTTATTTTTTATAGATTTTGAACCAGATCTGGCAGGTATAAATGTTAGATATTTATATTTTCTAATCATTTCTATTTTTTTATTTATTCTTTTTCGAAAATTACTTTAAAGGCTTCTGCATATTTAAAACCGCATTGACTACCTCTTAATATAGCATTTGCTCTAACAGCATCTATACTTCTTGGAAAAGGATGTTTGGCCAATTCTGATTTATATATATTCATAATTTCAATTTTTTTTTTTAAATACTTTGTAATATCTATAAATTTATTAGGTACAAAAATATTGTTTGACTGAAAATTAAAATTAGTTTCCGATAATGTTTCATACATTAATACTTTTTTTATATACGTGTGTCTAAACCATTTAATGCAAGACGAAACTGCTTTGGATGCAATCTGATGATCAGTATGAACATCATCATTAAAAATTGTATATATCATATTTGGTTTTACCTCAGAAAAAATATTAGAAATTTTTTTAATTATTTCACTCATGGGGATATCACCTAGCCCGGTTGCAGGAAAATTAAGCTTATAAGATTTTTTAAATTTATAAATATTTTCTATTTTTTTTACTTCTTTATTTTTTTGAATAATTAATTTTTTACTCCATCCGTTTTCCTCATAAAGATTTGTAATTAAAAGAAAATATATTTCGTCCTTGTTATCAATATGTCTTAACAAAGTTCCACCACATCCAATTGTCTCATCATCTGGATGTGGAGCAATAACTAAAATTTTATTTAGCATAAATTTCTTTTTACTGACCATTTATTATCATTAAGATTTATTTTCTCTAAAAATCTCGTAATTTTTTTTGATGAAAATCCATTACCATACAAATTATCAATTTTTTTTAAATTGTTTAAATATTTGTTATCAAAACATGCCCTATTTAAAGCAGAAATAATATTTTTTTGATTATAATTTACAAAAACAACATTTCCAGCATTCAATCTTCCTGTTTGTCTTCTTCCCACATTTATAACAGGTATCTTGTAATAAGGCGCCTCCAAAAAACCCATGCTAGAATTACCCACTAATGCTGATGACATTCTGATAACATTAACAAATTCTTTGTGAGGCAAATTTTTAAAAACAAAGAAATTTTTATCATTTTTATATTTATTTATTTCCTCAATCATCCTCAATGAACCAGGATCTGTATTTGGATATATCACAACTATATCAAATGAATTTTTTTTTGAAAAAATCTTAAGAGCTTTTAATGTTGCCTTCATTTGGTACTTTGAAAATTTTTCTTCAGAAGACAGAGGGTGTTTTATTAAAACGACATATCTTTTAGATATATTTGTATTTAAATTTTCATTAATTTTTTTTAAACTAATTTTTCTAGTTGTTCTTATATTGTCAAGTGATGGATTTCCAGAATTACAAATTCTAAACTTTTCTTCACCCACATTTAAAAGATTCCGTGAATATTTTTTAGTAAATGTAAAATGAACGTGTGCTAATTTTGAAATTGCAAACCTAATTGGATCATCTGCATTTCCCCACACAGGATCTCCACCAGCTATATGAGCAAACAATGTACCCATATAATTACAGGCTATAGCAGCTGCAATACCTTCTTCTCTGTCACCTGCATAAATAACAAAATCTGGCCTCTCTTTTTCTATAGTCCTTGTGATCCCATCAATCAAAGAAGATATTGCTCTAGTTCTTTTACTTTTTTTATCAGTTCCAAAGTCTGAAAAAATTTTAGACGCTATTTTAAATTGAATTTTTTTTAGTGAATCTCCGTGCCATTTAGAAAGATGAGAACCAGATAAAATAACTTTAATATTATGTTTATTTAATTTTAAACACTCAATTACAGGTGATATAATATCAATTTCAGATCTACAGCCAGTAACAGCAATAATCTTCATCTTATCAGTTGTAAAATTTTTTTTGATGTAAAATTTGGGTCATAAACCATAAAATCTGAATTGATATTCTTTACTTTTTTATGATTAACCCAAAGTGTCCTCATGCCTATAGATTTTGCACCCTCTATATCATTCTCTATATGATCACCTATAAATAAAGATTTTTTTGGTTCAGACTTTAATATTTTTAATATTTTATAAAATGCTTTTTTATTAGGTTTTTGTATATCAAATTTTCTTGCAAATATGATCGAGTCAAAATATTTTTCGATTTTTAAATTTTTAATTTTATTTTTTTGAATAAGTGGATTTCCATTTGTTAAAAGACCAATTTTAATTTTTTTTTCTTTTAATATTTTAAATAATGAAAGAAAACCTGAATAAAGAAATATTTTCATTTTCTGTTTTTTTAAATTATTGAAAATAATATTGCTATTTTTTTTTGAGTAACATTTCTTTTTTTTCAATGTATCTTTTATAAAATTTCTAGAATTTATTCTTAATTCATATCTTAACTTAACATTATTTTTAAATAAATTAGAGCTATTAAAGCATTTATTTATATAATTTGACTCATTGTAAAGAGTATAATCTAAATCAAAAATTATTGTATTAAACATAATTAGTAAAAAATTTCAGAATAATATCTTTCCATTTTAAGCTTATATTTAATTTTTTTAATTTTAATTTTTTTATTTTTAATAATTTTTTCAAACCACAATTTAAACCAATTTTCAGTTCCAGCCCAACTAAGAACCATTCCACCTGCAATTCTTGGGTTAAGTTCTGTAAATTTAACTTTATTATTTTTTATAAAGCCTTGTAAATTAATTGGACCAATAAATTTATAAAATTTAGATAGTATTAGTATGTTTTTTTTGATTTTTTCATTTTTAAATATTTGAGAATTTACTGATTTTCCATCAATTACCTTATTTCTAATTCTAGAAACTATATAAATTGCTTTACCATTAAGATCAAATAAGCAATCAACAGTAAATTCTTTTCCTGTTAATTTCTCTTGTGAAATTAATCCTTTCATTTTTATTCTTTTTTTTGTAATCAAAACTCCTTTTGAACCTCTACCTTTTCTTGGTTTTATAAGATCATATTTTTTTTCTAAACTTGTGGCTGGTGTTGGTATACCTGCTTTTAAAAAAGCTTTATAAGTTAGCCATTTGTCAGTAAATGTTTCAATTGTTTTTTTTGGAGATAATAAAATATTTATTTTTTTTTTTATTTAATATTTCTTGATGATTAGTCCATCCTCTTAGTGTTTCATCAAATGATGGAATTACCCAGTTAATTTTTTTTTTTTCTAATTCTTTTATTAGGATCTTCCATAAGTTAGGATGTTTATAATTTGGAATTTTTATATATTCATTTGAAAGAGACGCACCTGCATTCCACTTGGAAATATCTGAAGAAATAACTTTTATATTAATTTTTTTTAATTCAGATATAAGAGAACCTGTAACCAAACTTCCACTTGCCTCAATAAAAACCCTATTCTTTCTCATTTATTGAAAATTCCTCATTAAAGATTTCGTTTCTGTAGTCTATAACTTTTTTGACGTCGATTTTTTCGTAATGAAATGCAGAAGAAATCACCACACCTGACAAAAAATTTTTAAACTGATATAATTCACTACTTTCTGAAAACCCTCCACTCAATAAGATAGGTATTTTTTTATTATATTTTAAAATTTCCTCTTTAATTTCATCACTAAGACCAGAATAACAACCATCTCTAGTAACATGAGTTATCAATATTTCTCCAACGCCTAAATCACTATATAATTTTAATGTATCTTTAAGAGCCAGATAATTAGTTTCTCTAGCCATCTCGTATAGGGAAATATATTTGTCATCCCTTTTTTCATATTGTATTGACCCTATTACAGATGATGATCCGATTGATTTTATAATTTTTTTAACTTCGTTAGTATTTTTGTGAATTAAACTATTAAGAACAATTTTATCACATCCATTTTCAATCAACTCCATAGCATCATCGTAGCAAGTAATACCTCCACCTGCAGAAATTGGAATTGCCTTGCCGACCCTAATACGCTTAACAATACTCTTATCTAATTTGGTATTATACAAAGATCCGGTATTATTAATTAGTATTAATTCATCGATACCCTGTTGATAGTATTTCTTTGCAAATTCGTCTGGACTACCTAATTTTCTTACACCATCAAACATGATGCTCTTTATGAGTATGCCTTGTTTTATATCCAATCTTGAAATTATTCTCATTATATAGTCAGGTAGTTGAAATTTTTAAGAAATCGAAGGCCAGCATTTTTACTTAATTCAGGATGAAATTGTGTGCCTATAATATTTTTTTTAATAAACATAGAGGGCATCAAATTATTTTTAACTTTACTATTGATAATCAGACAATCTTTATCATGACTATTACAGTAATAACTATGTAAAAAATAAAAATTTGAGGTTTTATCGATATCTTCAAATAAACTATTGATTGTATTATTATTATAATGATGTTTTTCAAAATTTAATTTGTTGAAATTGACATTTAATTTAATTTCAAATTTTTTTTCTATAGAAACGGTATTTCCTTGAAGTAAACCGAGAGTTTTCATTCCTGACTCCTCGCTGTAATCAAATAACATTTGTAATCCTAAACAAATTCCAAAAATCAATCCTCCATTTTGAGAATAAGAAAATACATTTTTTGATAAATTTTTTATTTCCTCTTGACTTATACTGGTCATATTGCCAACACCTGGAATTATAATTTTATCAAATTTTATTAAATCACTAAAATTTTCTGATATCTTGTAGTTAATCTCTGTAATATTTAGGGCATTTTTTAAAGACTCAATATTGCAAGATTTATATCTGTAAATTCCTATAACACTCTTATGTTTCATGAAATAATTTAAAGTTGAGTATTTAAACTGATACTATTTTTAATATAATTGATTAAACTTGTTTTCTTAATTTGTACTTTCCATCCTCTAATTTAAAAAGATGGGGTGATCTAAAAGTATCACATAATTTTAAAAAATATTCCTCTGTAAAAATTGGTTCATCGATTAATTCTTTTGAATTAGGAAATTCATTTGGGTTTATTGTTAACCATTCACACATTTCTTTCATAAATCTTTTTGGAAACTCTCCGCTATATTTTCTAATTAACTGTCTTGCTTCTTCAATTTTAATATCTCCAGCCCTAATTTCTTGAGAAGCATCATAGTGAGCTCTTCCTACCCCAAATTTAATATAGCAAGTATAATAATAAAGATCATCAATTTTATCATCTAAACTCACATACTTAGAATATGTTCCCGGAGTTCTATCGGGTGACAAAGTAAAGCCTTTAGAATTATCTCTTGTATAATAATAATTACCTTGTTGATGCCAATTATGAAAATAACTGTAAGTAATTGTTTTAATTTTACTTTCTTTTTGCTGATCAATAGTCAAAGGCATGTATGGAGCTAAATCCGAGTCAGTAAGTTTTAATTTACTTTTAAGTTCATCTAATTGATAACCGGCTATTCTTAAATCATCACCTTCTTTACGAGTATGAATATCATGAAGCACGTTTTCGGTGTACTCTTTGTCTTTAGTTCCTTGATCGTATTCTCTGGGGTTTTCCCCATAAATAACAAGTGGTATTTTCATCATCGCAGCAAATCTATTAGGAAAAGCTTTTTGGCCCATTATCCAGGTTTGCAAAGGATGGAGTAAATTATCAAAACACAATCTGGTTAATTGTCTATGAACTTTACCATCAAGTGTAAAATTATAATTTGAAAAACCTGCATTTATCCAATTGATTAAATTTTTATACCCAAATGAAGTATACATATTGGGTGCAAAAGTGCACGTAATAGGGTTCATTCCATAATTATATTTTAGTTCATGAGCTACTTTAAAACTGTCTTTTCCTCCAGAACCTGGAACAACTATATCATATGACCCATTCCTGCTCCTATATTTGTCTAATAATTTTTTAAATTCAAATTTTTTTTCATCCCAATCAATATCTTTTTTTTTGTTTTTATGAATGCATGCATAACAAATGCCATCAATAAACTCTAATGCCGTTTTATGATCTCGAGTATCTTGCATGTGTTCTACAGTTTGGATTGGTTTTTGATTTGACATCAAACATGTTTTGCAGAACTCAACTTTTTTTGGAAGGTTATAATAAGCTACATCACTCTCGCTTTTAGAGTACTCACTTAAATTTTTTTGATGTAATTTTTGTCGATCTTTAAACATTTTTTTAACGAATATACTAAAATTTTATTAAAACAATATTATTTTTTTTCTAAATAATTTTTTTTATAAGATTTTATAAAACAAGCAGCTAATTTAATATAATCTTCCTTAATAATTTCATTATCAATATTTTTAAATTCTATTTTATTTGAAAAAATTGAAGTATAAAATGTTTCAGATAATACAGCTTGCATGCATCTCTCAACATCATCATTATCAATATCTAATTCATCAATATGATTAATAACTTTTTTAATATCATTTACACTTTCAACTTTTTTTACACTTTTACAAAAAGAGTACCATATATTATCAAATACAATTGTAGTTTTATTCAAAAGTAAACTTTCCCAACCAGCTGTACCCAATCCAATGGTTGCTTTGCTTTTTTTAATTAATTCATACGTGTTAAAATTACTTCTAAGAAGTTTTATTTTTTCAAACTTTTTTAATTTTTCAAAATAATCTTTTTGCCTAAAAGGAGCTGTTAATTTTCTAGAAAGAAAAGTTTCTGGATGTTCCTTATAATAAATTTTCCAATCTTTAGGGATGGCTTTATTTAATAAATCTAAGATTAATAATTGATTTTCAAACGTTTTAATCATTATAACTGAATTGGGCTCTGGCACATATTGTGCTGGAAAATAAATAAAATTTCTATCTTCTATTTTTGATATAGAAATTTTGTCATAATACCTTTTTGTTTTTTTATTATTGCTTAATTTCTTTTTCATTAAAATAATATGTTCAATTATATTAATTATAGATTTAGGACTCTTATAACTTTCCTTATTCTTTTTTAATGCTAGATTAACTTTTTTGAAAATTTTTAAAGTTAAAATTGCTTTTAAAATTCCTAAAAAAGAGTAATTTTTTCTTATCTTTAATTTATCATAATATTTAACTTGGTGAGCTGGCAAATTATGATTTGTTTTAAAATTTTTAACATAATTTTTTACAAAGCTAGATATTTCTTCATTATTTGATTCATAGGCCTTTTCAAAAATTTTTGAGGAATTTTCCATTGAAGTTCCTATCGTATAAAGTGATTTACCAAAAAAAGGTATTGGAGTTATAAATAAAGTAGGAATTTTAAAATAATATTTTGAAATTAAATATAATGAATAATCTGATGCTGTGTGAGGCCAATTAAAACCAATCAGGATATCTGGTTTCATTTTTTTTATAACTGAATACCAAAATTTAAATGTCTCATAAAAATTTTCTTTTCTCTCTTGATAACTATAATTCCATCCAGTTGTATCCTCTAAAGTATCAAAATATCTAGTTTGAAAGATTTTTAAATCGTCTAGAACATTTTTTTCTAATGGCAATAAATCATTTTTTTCTAAATCATCAAAATTACCCTGTCTAACTCTCAAATCATCAGTAACAAATGTTTTTGGATATTTATTTTTAGCAAGTTTTGATAATGGATGTGGAAAAGCAATTATTGCAGGCTCCCAATTTTCTAATTGTTTTAGTTTATGAATAGTTTCAAGATGATTGGGATTGCCGTCAACAGAAGCACAGTAAATTATTTTTTTCATAAAAATTTTTTGACTTTTTTTAGACAAAGCTCCGCCTTAAGCACATTTATATAATTTAAATCATGCATTTTATTTCTTTTAAAATGAGCGATATAAGTAATTAGAACTTTTATTAATTGTTATCACATAATCTCTCATTAAAATTTTATATTTGTCTTTATAATTTTTTAAAATTGTAAAAACTAAGTTTGCAAATGGACCATTAAGAAATTTTGCTTTATTTTTTAGTATACTCGAGAAAAATGATTGGGATAAGAAACCTTCTAAATCTTGATTTTTTTTACAATAATTAATGAATTCAAGTATTTTTTTTTGATTTTCTTTATATCCTTTTAAAGAATATTCAATACCAATTACATAATTTAATTGGGCTACGAAATTTTCGTCTTTAAAATTTTCATGATAACACATGCAATAATTTTCAAGTATATTTTCTTTAATTATTTTTTTTTTTCCTTTTAACACTGTTTGATACTTAATTGTTGGTATGTAAGTTCTTATTTCATTATTAAATTTTTTTTGAATATTGGTTTTAAAAAAGGAAAAATTATTTTTTTTATATTTACAAATTACCCACATAAAATTTTAACTATCTACTTCCTTTTTTAAATCGTCATATTCTTTTAATTTTCTTTTCATAAAATTGATGGTTAGTTTTGACTTGGTTTTAATTCCCTTAGGTGTTAAAACATGAAAATAAACTACCTTATTAGGGTTTTTTTGAAAATTTCTTATTTTAATCAATCCCTTATCTTTTAGAGCTTTTAAGCAATAGTTAATTTTGCCTAAGCTAAGATTTAATGTTTTTGCTAATTCTCTTTGGGTTGGATTATTTTTCGTATGCAGTTTTCGCAATACATTAAATTTATCTTCATCTAAATTCATAAAGTACTATGTTCAAACATTGAACATTTTAACGTTTAAAATATGAACGTCAAGGGATTTTAAGTATAAATTTACTATATTTCTTAAGCCATCTAATAAATTTTGTTAAAATAAATAGTTAAAACAACTAACTATTTTTTTTATTCTAATAATAATTTTCCTAAATGTTTTTATAAAATTAAGAAATTATTTTTAAATATATATTTTTTTTAATATTTTAATTTGTTCTTAAATAATTAATTGTTTTTTTTATAGAATTAATCATGTATTTGAATTTTTTATCAGACATCCAAATATGAAATGGGAAAGAAACCATATTGTCATAAAATTTATCTGTATTTGGACATTTAAATTTTCCAAGGCCCATTTTTTTAAACAAATCATATCTATAAAGAGGGTAATATTGGACAATACACTTAATTCCGTATTTATTAAAAAGTCTCTCAATTAACTTATCTCTTGTTACACCTTTACTATTATCAATATAAGCAGTTAGTAAATGATAAACATGTCTTTTATTTTTAAATGATGCTAAAAAATTTATTTCTTTATAAATTGAAAGAGAATTAATAATTTTTTTTGCTCTAAAAATTCTTTTTTTATTAAGCTTATCAAGTCTTTTTAATAATAAATGGCCTGCTGCAGACTGTATTTCACTTAAAGTAAATTTATAAGGCCACTGATTTTTAATATCTAATGAGAGGTTCCCCATAGCGGGTTTCCAGTATTTTTTTCTTTTTTTTTTAAAATTACTATGACCATTATGTCTTAATCCCTTAATTTTCTTCGCTAAATTATTATCTCTACAATAAACGGCACCTCCCTCACCTAAAGTTGTTATGTTCTTCTGTGCATGAAAAGAAAATGCCGAAAAATCTCCAATTGAACCAACCTTTTGGCCGTTAATTTGAGCTCCAAAAGCTTGTGCACAATCCTCTATAATTTTTATATTTTTATTTTTTTTTAATTTAATAAAACTTTTAACATCTACTGCAAAGCCATAAAGATGAACGATTACTATTGCTTTAGTCCTTTTATTAATTTTTTTTTTTTACATCAGATATATCTATTGTTCTTGTATTTAAATCTATATCGGCCCAAACTATCTTTGCTCCATTTCTAGCAAATGGAATTGCTGAAGCACAATATGTGTGTGCAGGTATTATGACTTCATCATTTTTTTTTAAATCTAATAAAATCGAAATTAATTCTAATGCTGCAGCAGCCGAGCTTACTGCATAAATATTTTTTTTTTAATATATCTTTGTAGTTCACTTTCAAATTTTTGTAATTCTGGTCCCTGAGTTAAAATATCTGAATTCTTAATAACATTTAATAAATATTTCTGTTCTAATTTTGTAAAATCATGAGATCTTCCACTCCAATCAATTTTAGTTATCATTTTTTTAACATTCCTTTAATAATTTTAACTTCCTCATGATCATTTAAGTCAATAGATCTAGATTTTGGCATAAAATAAAAACCATGGTTTTTAGAAATAATTTTTAATTTTTTTTCTAAATATTTTTTCGAAACAATAAATATTGCTCCATTAATAAAATAAGTATCAATATCATAATCTTGTCTTCTATAAAAATTTTTTTTAGGTAAAATATATTCCCATTTTTTACTTTTTTTATAAATTTTTATTACTTCATAAGGATGCTCTAAGGATTCTGATACACTTGCTAAACTAGTTAATTTTTTTTTTTTAAATTCTTCAATGGCTAAATTTATGTCTTTATAGCTTCTTAGCGGCGAGGTTACTTGTAAAATTACTAAATATTTGAATTTAAAGTTTATTTTTTTATCTTTTAAAAAATGAATTAAGGTATCAACAGTTGAAGTTTTATCTCTCGATACCTTTAATGGTCTTAAATAATCAGTATTAATTTTATATTTTGATGCGATTTTCTTGATTTTTAAACTATCTGTTAAAACAAAAGTTTTGGCTAATTTGGATTTTTTCGCCTCTTTAAAAGTAAATTCAACTAAAGGCTTGTTTTTAATAATAATTGTATTTTTATTTTTAATAGTTTTAGACCCTATCCTGGCTGGAATAATTCCAGCAAATTGATTTTTCATTACTAAAGTTGATTCCTAGCCTTTAATTGTTTGGTTAAATTTTTCTCGTAATGTTTTTTTCTTTTTAAATCATAGCTAGATTTTTTATCTTTATATTGAATAGTTAAACCCCTTCTAGATCTAGCTGATTTATTAACATTACTACCGTGAGCTATCATGCAATGATGTATCAACATATCACCAGGATTTAAAACTGGAGTAATTCTTTTAAGTTTATGACATTTATCTTTTAAAACATCTTTAGAAATTTTTTGAGATGTCCCTGGCATAAATGAATTTTCATGCTTTAATATACCTAATTTATGACTTCCTGCTATATATGATAAACCACCATTTTTTTTATTACTTTTATCTAATGAAATCCAAAAAGTTAAAGCATTATTATTTTTTACAGCGAATAAAAAATTATCTTGATGCATTGGAGAAGCTAATCCAACTTTTGCTGGTTTTGCAAATATTTCACATTTTCTAAATTCAGGTTCAGAGTCTAAAAAAAATTTTGCTATTTTTATATTTTTTTTATTTTTTGCAAATTTTTGAAAAAATTTTTCAAATTTATCAATATCATGAATGGTATTTGGGACATTATTTTTTGTAAAATTTATATTTTTACCTTTCAATTTATTTGACTTTTCCAAAATAAATTTTTTTACTTTTTCATCTATTTTTTTTAATTGAGCTGGCTTTAAAAATGAACGAACAACACAAAATCCATTTTGTTTATAAAATAATTTATTATTATTGTATTTTTGCATATTTATTTTTATATTATATTATTAGTTTATTCAAAAAAATTTTTAAGCTGTAATACATTTAAATTAAAAATATATCATTTGTTAAATTTATAAATATTTTAAAAAATATTTTAATCTAAACCATTTATTAATTAGAATTTAAATATGCTATCATTTTATTTAGCAAAACTTCACTCACTACTTTATGTCCAGATTTGTTAAGATGAATATTATCAGAATTAAATCCATCAACATCATTTATAAATTTTTGAATACTGATTAAATTATCTTTTAACTCATCTGCTAAAATTTTATTATATTCATCAATTCTCTTTATTACCCCAGGTCTCTGCTTTTCATAATTTGAATTTACTGCTATTTCTAACCATAGTATTCTTGAATCTTTAAATACAGCTGCTAACCTTTTAATTGTTTTTTTAAAACTTTTTTTAGATACTCTAGATATTTGACGAAACCTGATTAGTTTTGGATCAACTAAAAATCTTCTAATTAAAGGGAAAAACCTTAAAAACTTCAAAATTACCATTTTTTGAAATTCACTAAATGCCTCAGGCCGACAATCGTTTAATCCTGAGTTAACAATGATAATGTCAGGTTTCCAGTGAGAAAGATAACCAATTGCTTGACTACATAATTTTTCTGTCTCAACATTACCAAAAGATATTTGATAGAATGTTAAATCTTTAAATTCATTTCGAATAAGATATGGATATGTTTCCTCTAGATTGACTTTTTCATTTTCCGGAAAAGATCGAGCGTTTGCTGAAGAGTCTGTTAAAAAAAGAATTTTATGCATTAATCTAAATATGCTTGAATTGTTGCAGATATAATTGAAAAACTTGTCATCGAGGCTATTTCATCTTCATCAAATTTTATCTTAAATTCTTCTTCAAGAGCTACTATTAAGTTTAAGTGTTTAAGTGAGTCCCACTTTTCAATAGAATTTGGAGATGAGTCATTATTAATTTTATCCAATTCTATTTGAAATACATTAGCCATAATTATTTTAATTTTTTTATCTGATTTATTTTCCATTTATTACTTCAATATATTTAACGACTTTTTGTTGATAATTTTTTAAATTGATAAAGTAGTTTTTAATATTATCTGTTTTTTCATTCAAACTAAAATCGCACTTTTCATAAAAATCACTTACTTGACTATTTTTTATAGTTTTTTGATAAGTCGCTTGAATGTTTATTATGCCTTCTTGTTTTAGAATTTTTATAACTTTATTAACAAAAGCAAATTCAATGTTCCGACCTATTACTCGACAACTTATGAGAAGTGTATCAATTAAAGCTGATTTTTGGAGCCTGTTTAATTTTACAATGCACAAGCCTGTTATTCCACTATCACCAAATTTATCTGCCACTGAAATACAAATCACCCTAAAATTTTCATCTAAAACAAAACGACTTAAGTCAGCTTCTGTATATCTAATTGTTGTCAAATTAAATTGATTTGTTTTTTGTGTCATTTGGGCCATTCGTGATATGAACTTTTCGTCATCAACGAATACTTTCATCTTCAATTCTAGAGATGAAAGATAGTCTTCAATATTATTAGAGTTATTTTGTGCAATTTTACGTTGATACTGCTGTTTATACATCTCTGTCTTGTTTTGATCCTCAGCACTTTTAGAAATATCAAAAAATAAAGATGAAACTTTTCTCATCAGTTCAGGGTATTCATAAATCTTTGATGGAACTTTGATAGATGTAACCTCTGGTAATTTTTGTTTAATTAAATTAATTTCAAAATCTGAGTCGTCAATAAAAACTATACTATCTAAACCTATATTAAGTTCATCAGAAATTTCTTTTAGATTAGTAGCTTTATCATTCCAATTTACTTTCTTTATAACAAGATCATCATATTTAATAATCATATCTGGATGATCTTTTAAAACTTTATCAACATCAATTGAATTATTTTTTGAACATAGACCCAATAAAACCCCTTGATTTTTTTTTAAAGCTAAAGCTAAGGTTTGTATTTCGTTAAATATTTTTCCTGTTGGATCGTTTGAAGATAAGTTTATTTTATCAAAACCATCTTCACCAATAATACCTTTCCATAATGTGTTGTCACAATCTAAAATAAGTGCTTTTTTTTTTCTTCCATTTGCTGCTAAAATATGAGGTAAGATTAACTCTGAGTAAGCTTTATAAAAGTCTATGGTGTAAAATACTTTTGAAGAATAATAATGTCTAAAATCAACTGAATTTGAGATACCTACTTTTGCAATTACTTTATCAATATCAATAAAATGAATATTATTTGATTTTTTTTTTTCAATATATCCATTTAATCTTTTAACCATTCTATTTAGCTCACTATAAGCAGGTGAAGAATAATTGAAAATTAAAGAAGAAAACTTATTAAATAGCACTAGAGAAGAATTTTTTAAATTTTTAAATACTATTTCAATTTCATTAATAATTTTTTCTTCAAGTTTTAATAATTGATCTTTTGGCATAACATCTGCTTTATAATGTAGGCCATCCAAATAATTAGATAATTCCCAGAAGATTATAAATAAATTATAGTCAGATTTTTTGTGACTTTCTTGAATGATGTTGTCATAATTTCCAACTGAAACTTCGCCTGGAATTTTTTTGTCTCTTACATAATATTCTAAAATTTCAGTTAATTGATTAACAACCACATTGGACACTAAATGAATAGAATATTTTTTTTTTTCTAAAAATAAATTCTTAAAATGGTTGTTTGCCTCTAATATCTCGCTGTACTTCATATAATATTATTTTCTTAACTATTTTTATTAAAAAATATTAATCTTTTGTCCATTTGTCTAAAATAAAATAAATAATCAGACATGTTAAATATTCATTTTTTTTTTAATAATTCAATTAGTCCAACCTTATCAATATAATAAAATGAAACTAGTCGATTATTAAAAAGAATTGCAGGAGTTGGCTTAACAACGTTAAAAAGTCTAAATTTTTTTTTTAACTTTTCTTCTACTTTTTCAAAGCTATCAACCTCATAACAGAAATGATATATCCTATTATCATGATCTCTTATATAATTTGAAATCGGTGATGAAGCATCATAAGGTTTAACTAATTCTATGTTTGAAAAATTATCATGTTTAAGAAGTATAAGATCAACTTTTTGTTTTTTGTCTCTGAATATTTTGGATTTAAACCACTTATATTTTAGCGTTTTATAAAACTCTAATGACGTTTTAAATTCTTTTACTGCTATTCCTATGTGATGAAATTTTAAATCCAAATAATTGGTCATATAAATTATATTTTATATCAATATGAAAGGACAAAAATAGTTTATAATTTATCGATTATATTCATTTGTAATGAAATATATTAAATAATTTCAATACTTTTAATTAATCATGTCTAAATTGTCTAATTCTATATATAAGCTAAATATAATTTACATAGTAATAATTGCCGTCTTCATGAATAATTTTTTTATTTTCTGGGCATTTTAAGGAGTTACCACTAGTAAAAACTTAATTTATCTATTTCGTATCAAGTTTTTTTTTTATTTTGATAATATATATGTAGATCCAGGTGATGGAAATGAGTAGATAATAAAATTATATATAAAAATATAAAAAATAAATTTTTTCAATTGAGTAGAAACTTTAAAAATACAAGAGCCTAATAATTAATACTATCTTCATTAAAAAAATTTTTTTCAGTGCATAAATCAAGCCAATTGAGCTATTAGTACTGGTCAGCTGCACGCATTACTGCGCTTCCACATCCAGCCTATCAACG
>MDTB01131037.1_pt1 | contig 24921 bp, 23 predicted proteins | sample 811161 | NCBI WGS metagenome assembly MDTB01 (sample SAMN05326650, study PRJNA326480) | marine metagenome | isolation source: seawater | place: Mediterranean Sea | collected 2009
GTCACGCAGGAGGTCGCCGGTTCGAGCCCGGTCACTCCCGCCACTAATTGATAATCATTTTCATGTAGGCTAATAACTAATGAGTTGTTGGTTAAATAGTCAACGGAAGTGCTACCATCTTGCTCTGTACACTTCAGATTTAAATGCTATAAATCTAATAACGTTAATATAAGAATCCCTAAGCTAAAAAGTATTAGGGTAGATATTGATACAAAAAATGATTTATAATTTCTTATCAGATTACTTATCCATAATAATTTTTTTATTTATAGCCTTATTTTTAAGTATAGGTTTTATAGTTGTTAATTTTCTATCTTCTCCGTCGAATCCAGACCCAGAAAAATTGTCAGCATATGAGTGTGGTTTCGATGCTTTTGATGACTCAAGAATGGAATTTGATGTCAGATTTTATCTTGTTGCCATATTATTCATAATTTTCGATTTAGAAATAGCATTTCTTTTTCCTTGGGCAATTTCCCTTGGAGCTATCGGTCACCTGGGTTTTTGGTCAATGATGATTTTTTTAGGTGTTTTAACAATAGGCTTTATATATGAATGGAAAAAAGGAGCATTAGAATGGGAATAAAATTAGACTCTATTTCAAGTAAGCAAAAAGAAATTCCAGAAGAATTTAAAGAACTTGCAAAAGATTTTGCTGAAAAAGGTTTCATCACAACCTCTTCTGAAAACTTAATCAATTGGGCAAGAACGGGGTCACTCCATTGGATGACTTTTGGTTTAGCTTGTTGTGCAGTTGAAATGATGCAGACTTCAATGCCAAGATATGATCTTGAAAGATTTGGAGCAGCACCCAGAGCTTCACCTAGACAATCAGACGTAATGATTGTAGCTGGAACATTGACCAACAAGATGGCTCCTGCTTTAAGAAAAGTTTATGATCAGATGCCCGAGCCAAGATACGTTGTATCAATGGGAAGTTGTGCAAACGGAGGAGGTTACTATCACTACTCATATTCAGTAGTGAGAGGATGCGATAAAATTGTGCCTGTAGATATTTATGTTCCAGGATGCCCTCCTTCAGCTGAGGCATTATTATATGGTATTTTACAACTTCAAAAAAAAATTAGAAGAGAAGGATCACTACAAAGATAAAATGTCAGAAACATTAAAAAAAATTGAAAAATTAATCAATTCTGAATTAACTACAAAAATTCAAAAATCAATAGTTGAGAATGAAGAGCTATTAATTGAAGTTGATGAAAAAAATTTAATTGAAGTCATTCAATTTATAAAATCAAATGAAAATTGTAAATTTAGACAATTAATTGACATAGCAGGTGTTGATTATCCAGAAGATGAGAAAAGATTTAATTTGGTTTATTTATTTCTATCTCATGAAAAAAATATTCGCTTAAAACTATTAGTAAAATTTCAAATTGAACAATCTATTACTTCGCTTACAAAAATTTTTCCATCTGCTAATTGGATGGAAAGAGAAGTATTTGATATGTATGGTATAAAATTTAAAAACCATCCTGACTTAAGAAGAATTTTAACAGATTATGGTTTTAAAGGTCATCCTCTAAGAAAAGATTTTCCTTTGACAGGTTTTAACGAAGTTCGATACAGCGAAAAAGAGAAAAAGGTAATTTATGAACCAGTGAAATTAGAACAAAATTATAGAAATTTTGATTTTGAAAGCCCTTGGGAGGGTACTAACTATATAAAGGAATTAAAAAAAACGGAAAAACATGACAAAAAAAACTAAATCTATGAGCTTAAATTTTGGACCTCAACATCCAGCTGCGCATGGAGTACTGAGATTAATACTAGAGCTAGATGGAGAAGTTGTTGAGAAAGCTGACCCGCACATTGGATTACTTCATAGGGGTACAGAAAAGCTAATAGAACAGAAAACGTACACCCAAGCCTTACCTTATTTTGATAGACTCGATTATGTTGCTCCAATGAATCAAGAGCATGCTTTTGCCTTGGCTGCAGAAAAACTTCTGAAAATAGATGTTCCAATTAGAGCGAAATATATAAGAGTAATTTTTTGTGAAATAGGAAGAATTTTAAGTCACATACTTAATGTAACTACGCAAGCATTGGACGTAGGAGCTTTAACTCCATCTCTTTGGGGTTTCGAAGAAAGAGAGACATTAATGACTTTCTACGAAAGAGCCTCAGGATCAAGACTTCACGCGAATTACTTTAGAACAGGAGGCGTACATCAAGATATACCTTTAAAACTATTAGATGATATAGAAAAGTTTTGTAAATCATTTCCTAAAATTATAGATGATCTAGAGGGACTATTGACCGATAACCGTATTTTTAAACAAAGAAATGTTGAGATTGGAATAGTAACAAAACAAGAAGCCCTAGACCATAGTTTCTCAGGAGTAATGTTAAGGGGGTCAGGAGTCCCCTGGGATTTAAGAAGATCTCAACCTTATGAAATTTACAAAGACTTAGAATTTAAAATACCTGTTGGAAAAAATGGTGACTGTTATGATCGTTATTTATGTAGAATAGAAGAGATGCGAGAGAGCGTTAAAATTATTTTACAATGTATTGAAAAAATTCCAAAAGGACCCGTTAAGTCAATCGATGGAAAAATTTCTCCTCCAAATAGAGAAGATTTGAAACAGTCAATGGAGGCTTTAATACATCATTTTAAATTATTTACTGAGGGTTATAGAGTTCCTAAAGGTGATGTATATACAGCTGTTGAAGCACCAAAAGGGGAATTCGGCGTATATTTAATTTCTGATGGGACCAATAAACCTTATAGATGTAAAATAAGAGCACCTGGTTTCTCGCACCTACAAGCGATGGATTATTTAATACGCGGACATATGTTAGCTGATGTACCAGCTGTATTAGGATCATTAGATATAGTTTTTGGAGAAGTAGATAGATGAGTTTAAAAAAAGTACATGATAAACAACCAAACAAATTTGAATTTAATAAGAAAAATTTATTAGAAATAGATATTATTTTAAAAAGGTATCCAGAGAAAAACAAAAAAAGTGCAGTAATGCCGCTTTTATATTTAGCCCAAAAACAAAACGACAATTGGATACCTTTAGCAGCAATGAAGCATATCGCTACTCTCTTATCTATGCCTTATATTTCTGTTTATGAGATAGCCACTTTCTACAGTATGTATAATCTCGCTCCAGTAGGTAAACATTTCATTCAAGTGTGTACTACCACTCCATGTTTAATAAGAGGAGCTGATAAAATTGTTAAATTATGTAAAGAAAAGATATCTCCTAAAGAAAGTGAAATATCAAAAAAAGGTAACTGTTCATGGATAGAGGTTGAATGCTTAGGGGCATGTGTAAGCGCACCAATGATTCAAATCAATGATGATTATTATGAGGATTTAGATGAAAAAAATACAACTGAAATTTTAGAGTCTTTAATTAATGATAAACCTTTAAAACCAGGTTCTTTTAGGGGGCGTAAAAATACATCACCTGAAAAAAAATTTTCTACCAATGGAGAAAAACATGCTTAAGGAAGAAAATAGGATATTTAAAAATCTCTATAATGAGCATGGATGGCAAATTAACGATGCAATAAAAAGACAAGATTGGAAAAATACTGGAGATATAATCTCTAAAGGTCGAGAATGGATAATTAATGAAATTAAAACATCTGAATTAAGAGGTAGAGGTGGAGCTGGTTTTTCAACTGGTTTAAAATGGTCGTTTGCCCCAAAAGAAATAGGTTCGAGACCACACTACTTAGTAATCAATGCAGATGAGTCTGAGCCTGGAACTTGTAAGGATAGAGATATTTTAAGATTTGAACCTCAAAAACTAATTGAAGGTTGTTTGATCGCTGGATACGCGGTGAACGCCCATGTTTGCTATATTTATATTCGAGGAGAATATTTGAACGAGGGTAAAAGATTGCAAGATGCAATCAATCAAGCTTATGAGAAAAAATTTTTAGGAAAAAATGCGTGTGGATCAGGTTGGGATTTTGATATTCATATTCATTATGGGGCTGGTGCTTATATTTGTGGTGAAGAAACAGCATTGCTTGAAAGCATGGAAGGTAACAAAGGTCAACCTAGACTTAAACCGCCTTTTCCAGCGTTAGTAGGTTTGTACGGTTGCCCTACCATTGTCAACAATGTTGAGACTATTGCTGTTGTGCCAACAATTCTTAGAAGAGGTGGTAAATGGTTTGCATCATTAGGTAAACCAAAAAATACTGGAACAAAAATATTTTGCATATCTGGTAACGTAAACTCACCATGTAATGTTGAAGAAGAAATGGGAATATCTTTAAAAGAATTAATTGAAAAGCATGCCGGAGGAGTTGTGGGTGGTTGGAACAATCTCCAAGCAGTTATTCCAGGAGGATCTTCAATGCCTTTATTGCCGAAAAAAATATGTGATACTATAACAATGGATTTTGACTCCTTAATCCAAAACAAAAGTGGTCTAGGAACTGCAGGAATAGTAGTCATCAATAAACAACAAGACATAGTGGCTTGTATGGCAAGAATTGCCAGATTTTATAAGCATGAGAGCTGTGGCCAATGTACTCCTTGTAGAGAAGGATCGGGATGGATGTGGAGAATTTTGGATAGAGTTGCCAAAAGGAAAGCCACTTATAATGACGTTAATTTATTAGCAGATGTTACAAAACAAATTGAAGGACATACCATTTGTGCTTTTGGAGAAGGCTCTGCTTGGCCAGTACAAGGCTTACTTAGACATTTTAGAAAAGAAGTTGATAGCAGATGTAGAGAAGAACCCATAATTAAGAAAAAAATTAATAATCCGTACTTAGTTGATCAACACTTGTTAGAAAATAAAAATGCCTAAAATTATAATAAACGGTAAAGACATAAATTTTGAAAAAGGAATGACAGTTCTACAAGCATGTGAACTAGCAGAGGTTGAGATACCAAGATTCTGTTATCATGAAAAATTATCTATAGCAGGCAATTGTAGAATGTGCCTAGTAGAAATGGAAAAATCTGCAAAACCTATAGCTTCTTGTGCAATGCCAGCGACTGAGGGCATGAATATAAAAACTAATACTCCTTTTGTTGAAAAAGCTAGAAAAGGTGTCATGGAGTTTTTATTAGCTAATCATCCATTGGATTGTCCAGTTTGTGATCAAGGAGGAGAATGCGATTTACAGGATCAATCTTTGTATTATGGCGTAGATAAATCAAGGTTTGTAGAAAATAAAAGACAAGTAAAAGAAAAATATATGGGTCCATTAATTAAAACTCAAATGACTAGATGCATCCATTGTACTAGATGTGTAAGGTTTGCAACTGAAGTTGCAGGAGTGCCAGAAATTGGAGCTATCGGAAGAGGAGAGAACATGGAAATTACCACATATTTAGAAAAATCAATGGAGTCAGAGCTTTCTGCTAATGTAATAGATTTATGCCCAGTTGGAGCTTTAACATCTAAGCCTTATGCATTTGAAGCAAGACCATGGGAGTTAAAAAAAACTGAGAGCATAGATGTAATGGACTCAGTAGGATCAAACATTAGAGTAGATACCTATAATTGGGAGGTAAAAAGAATATTACCTAGACTCAACAATGACATTAACGAAGAGTGGATTTCAGATAAAACAAGATATTCTTGTGATGGACTTCTTAAACAAAGATTAGATACACCCTACATTAAGAAGACCAATAAACTTCATAAATCGAGTTGGGATGAAGCATTAGATTTATTGACAAAGAAAATTCAAGAAGTAAACCCTGGTGAGATTGCAGGACACGTGGGTGATATGATTTGTTTAGAAAACGCTTTAGCTTTTAAAAAATTATTTAATTATCTTGGAAGTAAAAATTTAGAATTTAGAGAAAAAAAATTTTATTTAAATCCCTATGAAAAAATGAATTATATATTTAATTCTACAATTAACGGAATAGAAGAGTCTGATTTAATCTTATTAATTGGCACTAATCCAAGATATGAGGCTACAATGTTAAATGCCAGAATAAGAAAAACATTTGTTCAAAAAAAAGTACCAATTTATTCGATAGGAGACCCAGGAAATCTCACGTACGATTATCAAATCATTGGTAACAAAACAGATGATTTAGCGAAAATTATAAATAAAGAAAATGATTTTTCTAAAAAAATCTTATCATCGAAAAAACCAATAATTATAATTGGAGAGTCAGCTTTAGAGCTCAAAAGCGGTAAATATATTTTTGAAGAATTGAAGAAATTTTTAAATGAAAATAATTTTATTACTAAAGATTGGAATGCATTGAATATTCTAGTACAAAATGCATCTACGGTTGGTTTGATAGATCTAAAGATTTTACCAAATGAATTAAGTGATTATAATTTTTTTGAAAAATTAAATGATGGTAAATTTAAACTTTTATATCTTCTAGGCTCAGATAATCTAGAGATAAAAAAAAATAATGAGTTTATTGTTTATCAAGGAAGCCATGGGGATAAAGGTGCTGAAATTGCGGATATTATTTTACCTAGCGCAGCTTACACAGAACAAAATGGTTTATATGAAAATTTAGAGGGAAGAGTTCAAGAATGCAGAAAAGCATCTTATCCAATAGGAGACTCAAAAGAAGATTGGAAAATTTTCAATTTGATTATGAAAAAAATTGATAACAATAATCAAAGTTTTAAATTTGAGTCATTAAGAAAAGAAGCAAAAGAGCAGATATCAAACTTTACTGAAATAAATGAACTCCCGGAAAAAAAATTAATTTCTAAAAATGAGTTAAACTCAGAGTTTAAAAGTGAGGAAATTAAAATAAATTCCTTAGACTATTACTATTCGAATTCAATATCTCGTGCCTCAAAAACGATGAGCGAATGTCGGCAAATAAATCAAAAAATTAGAAAAACCGGATAAAAATTATGTTAGAATACATTCAAATTTTGGGTCAAGAAATCTATAAAATTTTATTTTTACTAATACCAATTTTAGTTTCAGTAGCTATGATAGTGTGGCTTGACAGAAGAGTTTGGGGATTGGTTCAAAAAAGAAGAGGCCCAAACGTCGTTGGACCATTTGGTCTTTTTCAAACTTTAGCAGATGCACTAAAGTATATTTTTAAAGAAATCATCATACCAGCAAGTGCCAATAAAACTGTTTTTATTTTAGCTCCGATAGTAACCATGACATTAGCGTTAGTAGCCTGGGCAGTAATACCTCTAAGTGAACAGCTTGTGTTATCAGATATTAATGTTGGGGTGTTATACCTTTTTGCCATTTCTTCTTTGGGTGTATATGGAATAATTATGGGCGGCTGGGCATCTAATTCTAAATATCCTTTTTTAGGAGCAATTAGATCAGCGGCCCAAATGGTTTCTTACGAGGTTTCAATTGGCATAATAATTATTAATGTTCTTTTATGTGTAGGTTCTTTAAATCTAAAAGATATTGTTTTATCTCAAAGCAACTTATGGTTCATTATCCCCTTGTTTCCAATGTTTGTAATTTTTTTTATTTCTGCTCTAGCAGAAACAAATAGACCACCATTTGATTTACCTGAAGCGGAGGCAGAACTAGTTGCTGGGTATCAAACAGAGTATTCTGGGATGATGTATGCAATGTTTTGGTTAGGAGAATACGCTAATATTTTATTAATGTGTGCGATGGGGGCCATTTTGTTTTTAGGCGGTTGGTTGCCAATAATTGACATATATCCAATAAATTTAATACCTGCTCCGATTTGGATGATATTGAAAATTTTATTTTTATTTTTTCTGTTTGCTCTTATAAAAGCTATTGTTCCTAGATATAGATACGATCAATTAATGAGATTAGGCTGGAAAATATTTTTACCATTTTCTCTGATATATTTAATACTAACTGCAAGTTTCCTTTTCTTTTTTGATAAACTACCTAAAGGAAATTTTTAATGAACTTAATTAGAATTTTTAAAACAATATTTTTAATAGAATTTATTCAAGGTCTGTTAATGGCAATTAAAGAAATGTTTAAAAAATCAAAAACAATTAATTATCCTTTTGAAAAAGGACCGATTAGTCCACGTATGAGAGGAGAACATGCTTTAAGAAGATATCCAAACGGCGAAGAGAGATGCATTGCATGTAAACTATGTGAAGCGGTATGTCCAGCTCAAGCAATAACTATTGAATCATCTGAGAGATCTGATGGAAGCAGAAAAACAACAAGATATGATATTGATATGTTAAAATGTATTTATTGTGGACTTTGTCAAGAGTCCTGTCCAGTAGATGCAATAGTTCAAGGACCGAATTTTGAATTTGCTACAGAAACAAGAGAAGAGCTTTACTATAATAAAAAAAAACTTTTAGACAATGGAGATAGATGGGAGTCAGTTTTATCTAAGAATATAAAACTAGATAAGCCTTATAGGTAAATGATAGTTCATTCTATTTTTTTTTATTTCTTTTCAATTATAGCAATTTTTTCATCCTTAATGGTCATTACTTCAAGAAGTACTATAAATTCTGTTTTTTTTTTAATACTCGATTTCATTTCTGTAGGCTGTTTATTCATCATGGTTGGAGCAGAATTTTTAGGAATGATTATTTTAATAGTTTATGTTGGAGCTGTCGCAGTATTATTTTTATTTGTTGTTATGATGTTGAATGTATCAGAACAAAAACAATCTTGGTTTATTGGAAAAAAATCTACTCATTTGCCGACAGGACTAATTGTAAGTGTGTTAATTTTTTTAGAGTTACTAGTTGTTGTAGGTGGTTGGAAGTATAAAGATAATTTGATGTCAAGTAGCACACTTGATTTATCAAATGTATCAAATACGCATCAGCTTGGATTAGTAATGTACACTGATTATATTCTATATTTTCAAATAGCGGGTATGATTCTTTTACTATCAATGATCGGAGCTATTTTGCTTACTTTCCGTCAAAGGCCAGGGGTTAAAAAACAGAGTTATTTTAAACAGATTTCGAGAACTCCTGAGTCTTCTATTGAACTCAAAGAGGTTGACTCAAATAAAGGAGTAAAAATAGATGATTGAAATAGGTTTAGGTCACTACTTATCTCTTGGAGCAATTATTTTCTTTTTAGGTGTAATGGGTATTTTTCTTAATAGAAAAAATGTAATTGTAATTTTAATGTCAATAGAATTAATTCTTCTTGCGGTTAATATTAATTTAATTTCTTTTTCTATTTTTTCAGGAGATATAATAGGACAAATATTTACCATGCTTACTCTTACAGTGGCAGCAGCAGAGGCAGCTATAGGTTTAGCAATAATTGTGATTTATTACAGAAACAAGGGATCAATCAGAGTTGAAGATATTCATGGAATGAAGGGTTAAATGGAATACGCAATAATTTTTCTTCCACTTATAGGTTCTTTAATTGGGTATTTAGGAAAATCTTTAACAAAGTTTTTTTCAGAGATTATAACAAGTTTATTTGTGACTTTGTCAGCAATTTTATCTATTTTAGTATTTTGGCAGGGATTTCAAAATAATTCCTATGGAAATTATAAAATTTTCGAATGGGTAAGTTCTGGTGATTTTGTCGCTAATTGGTCGATTAACATAGATCCCCTAAGTTCAGTAATGCTTGTAGTTGTGACATTTGTCTCTGCTTTAGTGCATATATATTCTATTGGCTACATGAGTCATGACCCGCATAAACCTCGATTTATGTCTTATCTTTCTCTTTTTACCTTTTCAATGTTGGCACTTGTAGTATCTGATAATTTTTTACAACTATTTTTTGGATGGGAAGGGGTAGGCTTATGCTCTTATTTGTTGATTGGTTTTTGGTATAAAAAAGAAACAGCTAATAATGCTGCTATAAAAGCATTTATTGTTAATAGAATTGGAGATTTTGGTTTAGCAATTGGAATATTTATAATTTTTTTTTATTTTGGCACAATAAATTTTGATGAAGTTTTTAAACTAGCTCCTCAATTTCTTAAAAATAATTTTTTATTTTTAAACTTTGAAATAAACTTAATAACCTTGATATGTTTATTTTTATTTATTGGTGCAATGGGAAAATCTGCTCAGTTTTTGTTACATACTTGGTTGCCGGATGCTATGGAAGGACCAACACCTGTTTCAGCTTTAATTCATGCTGCTACTATGGTAACAGCAGGAGTTTTTCTTGTAGTAAGGTGTTCACCATTGTTTGAATACTCTCAGACTGCCTTGAATCTTGTAACTGTAGTTGGAATGATAACAGCAATTTTTGCTGCTTCTGTTGCACTTGTACAAAATGATATTAAAAAAATTGTTGCCTACTCTACTTGTAGTCAATTAGGATATATGTTTTTTGCTGCCGGTATAGGCGCGTATCACGTAGCAATGTTTCATCTGTTTACACATGCATTCTTCAAAGCTTTATTATTTTTAGGTTCTGGTTCTGTGATACATGCTTTTAAAGATGAACAAGATATAAGAAATATGGGTGGCATCAGAAAAAAACTTCCATATACTTATTCTTTTATGTTAATTGGAACTCTGGCACTAACAGGTTTCCCTTTTTTATCTGGTTTTTATTCTAAAGACGCAATAATTGAATTTGCTTATTTAAGTAATTCCTCATTAGGAAGTTATGTTGTATTTGTTGGAATTTTTACCGCTTTTTTGACTTCAATATATTCCTGGCGGCTGTTTTTTAAAACTTTTCACGGAACTTATAATAATAAAGTGGTTTCTATTGATGATACCCATGAGTCTCCTGTAGTTATGCTTTTACCTTTGTTTATACTAGCTGTAGGCGCGATTTCCGTTGGTTATCTTTTTAAAGAAACATTCATTGGACACCATAGCAATGAATTTTGGCAATCTTCTATTTTTTTTCTTGAAGCGATAAAACATGACTATATTCCTCTTTGGTTTTTATTATTAACACCCTTCTTAGTAGTTGTGTCTATACCAATATCTTTCTATTATTTTATTTATAATACAAAAATTTTAGAAAGTTTTAAAAATACAAATTTACCTTTATACAATTTTTTATTAAAAAAATGGTACATAGATGAATTATATGAAGTAATTTTTGTTAACCCTGCAAAAAAAATTGGTTTTTTCTTCTGGAAAAAAGGAGATATAGGGACGATAGATAAATTTGGCCCTGATGGAATTTCTAAATTAATTAAAATAATCGCTAGTAAAACTGGAAAATTACAAACTGGTTTTATCTACGATTATGCATTTGTAATGTTGATAGGATTATCAGTTTTACTAACATATTTAATATTAAATTAAGATGAATTTTCCAATATTATCAACATTGATATTTTTACCTTTACTAAGTTCTTTATTTATTTTTTTGTCTAAAGATCAAAAAAATAATAGGGGAGCTATTTATATTTCTCTTTTCGCAAGTGTAGCCACTTTTTTATTATCTTTATTTTTGTGGTACTCTTTAGATTTAAGTTCTCCAAAATTTCAATTTGTTGAAGAAAAATTTTGGATAAATAATTTTATAAAATTTAAATTAGGTGTTGATGGCATATCTATCCTTTTTATTGTTTTAACAACTTTTATAACTCCGATTTGTATAATTTCTTGCATAAACAGTGTCAAAGACAGAGTAAAAGAGTTTTTAATCGCTATTTTAGTATTAGAAACTTTTATGATTGGTGTCTTTTGCTCATTGGATCTAGTGATTTTTTATTTATTTTTTGAAGCAGGATTAATTCCAATGTTTTTAATAATAGGTGTTTGGGGTGGTCCTAAAAGAGTTTATTCAGCTTTTAAGTTCTTCCTTTATACTTTGTTGGGATCTGTTTTAATGTTAGTTGCAATTATTATTATTTATTGGCTCACAGGCACTACAGATATTACTCTCATACAAGACATAAAGATTCCAAAGGAATACCAAAACTTATTATGGTTAGCTTTCTTTAGCTCATTTGCTGTTAAGACACCAATGTGGCCAGTACATACTTGGTTGCCAGATGCTCATGTTGAAGCACCTACTGCTGGTTCAGTGATATTAGCCGCTATACTATTAAAGATGGCAGGATATGGGTTTTTAAGATTTTCAATACCATTATTTCCAGCTGCATCTGATTTTTTTACACCACTTATTTACGCATTAAGTATAATCGCAATCATCTACACATCATTAGTGGCATTGATGCAGGATGATATGAAGAAATTAATAGCATATTCTTCTGTTGCTCATATGGGCTATGTAACTTTAGGAATTTTTACTTTCACCAAGCAAGGTATAGAGGGAAGTATATTTCAGATGATAAGTCATGGTTTAATTTCAGCAGCTCTCTTCCTATGTGTAGGAGTAGTTTACGATAGACTTAAGTCAAGAATGATAAGTTCCTACGGAGGTTTAGTTAGCTATATACCAAAATATTCCTTCTTATTTTTGGTTTTTGCTTTGGCTGCTCTTGGCCTGCCAGGAACTACTGGCTTTTTAGGGGAGTTTTTGGTGTTAGCTGGTAGTTTTCAAAAAAATTATATAGTGGCTATGTTAGCTACAATAGGTGTCATATTAGGAGCGGCGTACATTTTGTGGCTTACAAAAAGAGTGATATTTGGACAGACTAACAATGAGGAGATTAAAAATTTAAAAGATATTAATAAATTGGAAATAGTCATGCTAGTATCATTAGCTTTTCTTATAATTTTTTTTGGAGTTTTCCCTTATCCATTGATCGAAACATTAAATACTTCAGTAGATAATTTAATGATGAATTACGAACAATCTTTAATAGAAATGAATTTGGCAAAGAATGATTAATAATTTAAATATTTTATTACCTGAAATTTTTTTATCCATATCTATTTTAAGCATTTTAATGTTAGGTGTTTTTCTTAAAAAAAGTTTTAATTTAATTTTTAATTTATCTTCGGTAATAATTATAGTGACAATTGCGATAATTTTTAATTCATCAAATGATACTGAAAAAGTATTTCTTGATAGTTTTTCAAGAGACTCATTTTCAAGTTTTTTTAAAATATTAATTCTTGTTTCAACCTTTTTTGTTATGAATTCTTCTAAATCTTTCGTTTGTGATAACAAAATAGATAAATTTGAATATCCAATAATAATTCTTACTTCAATATTAGGAATGTTTTTTATGGTTAGTTCAAATGATCTAATCTTATTTTATTTAGGATTAGAATTGCAATCATTAGCACTTTATATTTTAGCATCGATAGATAGAGATAATTTACGATCTTCTGAGTCAGGCATAAAATATTTTGTTTTAAGCGCGTTATCATCTGGACTATTATTATATGGATGTTCATTATTATATGGATTTACTGGCTCGACAAATTTTGATTTAATATCTAACGAATTGAATAGCACAAATATTGGAGCCATATTTGCTATGGTATTTATTCTTGTTGGTCTAGCATTTAAAGTGTCTGCAGTTCCTTTTCATATGTGGACACCAGATGTGTATGAGGGAGCACCTACTTCTATAACTAGTTTTTTTGCAGTAGTTCCAAAAGTGGCAGGACTTGCATTATTAATTAAATTTATGTTTATTCCTTTTGCAAATATTTTATTAGAATGGCAAACTATCATAATTTTTATTTCAGTTGCTTCAATGATTTTAGGGGCAGTAGCAGCAATAGTTCAAAAAAATATTAAAAGACTTCTAGCTTACAGCTCAATAGGTCATATAGGCTATGCTTTAGCAGGAGTAGCTACTGGCGCAACATCAGGTTATGAAAGTTCGGTTTTATATATAACGATCTATGTAGTGATGAACATAGGAGCTTTTTCTTGCCTATATTTGATGAAAAAAGATGGAGTATATAAAGAAAATATTTCAGATTTGTCTGGTATTTCAAAAAAACATCCTGTTCTTGCAATATCTTTTTTAATAATATTATTTTCTTTAGCTGGAATTCCTCCATTGGCTGGTTTTTTTGCAAAGTTTTACATATTCAAAGCAGTGCTTGAACAGAACATGTATGCTCTGGCTATTATAGGTTTATTGACAACAGTGATATCTGCTTTCTATTATCTTAGAATAATTAAAACAATATACTTTGAAGATAAATCTATTGCATTCGATAATGTAAATAATAAAGTAGTCCAATTTACTATATTTCTTAGTTGCACAATTTTAATCTCTTTTTTCTTATACCCTTCAATTTTAAATAATATTGTAAATACTTTATTCTTTAACTAATGGGAATTAAATTGATCAGTTTTACTAATGTTAAAAGTACTAATGATGAGGCTATTAGATTAATCAAAAAAAATATTACGAGACCAACACTAATAATTACGAAAAAACAATCTAAAGGTAGAGGACAAATGGGAAAAAAATGGCTTTCTATTACAGGGAATCTATTTTTATCAATTTTTTTTGAAATTAATCATAAAAAAATTAACTTTAAGCAATATGCAATATTAAATGCTTTTATAATAAGAAAAATACTATCAAAATATGTTTTAAAGAAAATTAAGATAAAATGGCCGAATGACCTATTAATAGATCGAAAAAAAGTTTGCGGTATATTACAAGAGGTTATAAATCATAAAGAAAAAAAATTTATGATTGTTGGTGTAGGAATAAATACCTTAAGCTCACCAAATATTTTTGAATTACAGGCTACAAATCTTTGCCAATATTCAAAAAAAAAAATAGATAATAAAAAAATATTAAAAGATATAAAAAAAATTTATGAAATATTTATCAATCAAATTAATAGAAAAAATTTTTCAGATTTAAAAAATAAATTTAAATGAACTATCTTACAGGGGACATTGGAAATACTTTAACAAAATTATCTATTTTAAATGATAATTTTAGGATAAAAAAAACATACAATATTGAAACAAAAAAAATATTTAAAAATATCTTTAAAGATAAAGAAATAAAAAAGATTATTAATAGTAAATTAAGCAAAAATATTTTGTTTTCAAGCGTGGTACCAAAAGCATTTAAAATAATAAAAAAACAACTTATAAAAAAAAAATTCAAAGTATTTGAAATTAAAGATTTGAAAATCAATAAAATTTTGAAAATCAAAATTTATAATTACAACCAATTGGGTTCTGATAGAATATCAAATGCAATAGGAGCTTTAAAGTATAGAAATTGTTTAATAATAGATTTTGGTACTGCCACAACTTTTGATATAATAAAAAATGGAGTTTATGAAGGAGGCGTAATATCTCCAGGCATAGACCTTTCAATTGTTAATCTTAATAAATCGACAGCTCTTCTGCCATTATTAAAATTAAAAAACACAAAAAAAAATTATGGAAAGAATACGTTGGAAGCCTTGAACGCTGGATTTCTTTGGGGTTATGAGGGATTAATAAACAATATAATTAAAAAAATTTCTATAAAAACAAAAAAAAAATTTAAAATTATTTTAACTGGCGGATATGCTAAATTATTTAAAAAACATATAATAAAAAAAACTACTATAGACGAAAATATAACTATTAATGGCATCGCAAAAGCTTTTAAAGAACTAATATGAAAAAAGAAGAATTAATTTTCTGTCCTCTTGGAGGTTCAGGCGAGATAGGAGGAAATATGAATCTCTATGCCTTTGGATCTGAAGAAAACTTAAAATGGATAATAGTTGATATGGGCGTTTCTTTCGCCGATGACTCAGTTCCAGGAGTGGATTTAATTTTTCCTGATCCTGGATTTATAATTGATAAGAAGAAGGATCTTCTAGGTATTATTTTAACTCATGCACATGAGGATCATATTGGAGCAGTAGTTCATATATGGCCCAAACTAAAATGTAAAATTTATGCCACACCTTTTACATCAGTTTTGATACAAGAAAAGTTTAAAGAAAAAAAAATAGATATCTCAAAATATTTAAATATAGTTCCGTTAAATAACAAAATTAAATTAGGTGAATTTGATATTGATTTTATTACTTTAACTCATTCTATATTAGAGCCTAATGGATTAAGCATTACAACACCACTAGGAACAATTCTACATACAGGTGATTGGAAAATAGACCCAAATCCTTTAATTGGCAGCAACATTGATGAAGAAAAATTAAAAAAAATTGGAGAAAAAGGAGTTTCTGCAATGATCTGTGACTCAACAAATATATTTGACCCTGGTCGCGCAGGTTCTGAAGCAGATGTAAGAGAAAATTTATTAAAAATTATGGAAACAAAAGCAAATAAGATTTTGGTTACCTCATTTGCATCAAACGTAGCAAGAATGGAGACTATTTTTTATTGTGCAAAAAAAACTGGAAGATCTTTGTGTTTAGTAGGACGGTCTATGCAAAGAATATACAAAGCTGCTAGAAAATGCGGATACTTAGGTAATTTGATTGAACCCATAGAGCCTAAAGAGGCTAAAAATATATCAAAAAATAAAATATTATATCTAGCAACTGGAAGTCAAGGTGAACCAATGGGAGCAATGAATAGAATTATTAACGGTGTGCATCCAGAAGTTTATCTAGAACCAAAGGATTGTGTAATCTTTTCATCGAAAATAATTCCAGGAAATGAAAAAAAATTATATCATTTACAAAATTTGATTGTAAAAAATGATGTTGAAATTATTACAGAAGAAAATGCCTTTGTCCATGTTTCTGGACATCCAAATAGAGATGATCTTAAAGACATGTATAGATGGGTTAAACCTCGAAGTATAATTCCTGTTCACGGTGAACATAGACACATGAAAGAACATGTGACTTTTGCGAAAGAAATGCAAGTACCTAAAACTTTATTGATAGAAAATGGAGATATTGTGAGAATTCTTCCTGGAAAAGAACCAGTTATTATTGATAAAGCTCCGTCTGGTAAATTATATCTTGATGGAAACTTAGGAGTTGATGCTGACTCACAATCTATTAAAGATAGAAAAGGTCTTTCTGTGAACGGTTATTTGGAAATAACTCTAATAGTATCTAATAATGGTAAAATTAAAAAACCAGTAATTTCTTTCAAAGGTATTCCAGAGAGTAGTGAAGTTGAAACTTTTGTTTTTGATATAGAGGATGAAATAATGAATATTTGTAGAACTTTTTCTTTAGAAAGCAAGAATCAAGAAAGAAATCTTATAGAAACTATAAAGCAAAATTGTAGAAAAATAGTTAGAGAGAGAACAGGCAAAAAACCATTTACTAATATTAATATAGCTAGAATTTAATGGGATTAACAGGATCTATTATTATTTATGTCATGATTTGGTGGATAGTATTTTTTTCGGTTTTACCTTTTGGAATTGAATCTAATAAAGAGGTTTTTAAAGAAAGTCTAGAAGGCTCTGACGCCGGCGCACCTAAAAACCCAAATATAGCTAAAAAATTTATAATAACAACTATAATTACATCTATACTATTTACTATGATATATTATTTGGTAAGCAATAATTTTATAAATTTAAGGAATTTGTTACAATAATGTATTTATCTAATTTATTTATTCCTATCACGAAAGATCTTCCGAGTGAGGCAAAAATAAAATCTCATCAATTAATGCTAAGAGCAGGAATGATAAAACAATCAGCAGCAGGTATTTATTCTTGGTTACCGCTTGGGTTTAAGATAATGAAAAAAATAGAACAAATCGTTAGAGAGGAACAAAATTCTATAGGAGCACAGGAAATGCTAATGCCTACTATTCAATCATCTGAAATATGGAAAGAAAGTGGTAGATATGAGGACTACGGACAAGAAATGTTAAGGATCAAAGATAGGCAAGGAAGAGAAATGTTATATGGACCTACTAATGAAGAATTAATAACTGATATTTTTAGAACTAGTATGAAATCTTATAAGTCATTGCCACAAATTTTGTATCACATACAATGGAAATTTAGAGATGAAATTCGACCAAGATTTGGAGTAATGAGGTGCAGAGAATTTTACATGAAGGATGCCTACTCATTTGATCTTAATGACGAAGATGCTAAAAATTCTTACAATAAAATGTTTTTTTCTTACATAAAAACTTTTAACCGTTTAGGATTAAAAGCTATACCAATGGCTGCAGAGACCGGTCCTATAGGAGGAGATTTATCCCATGAATTTGTTATCTTGGCAAAAACTGGTGAGAGTCAAGTTTATGCTGATAAAAGAATTCTTGAAATTGATTTAGACGAGTACGATGCTTCTAATAAATCTTTAGACAAAATGAGAAAAGATTTTTCCTCTATTTATGCAGTGACCGATGAAAAGTTTAAAGATCATGAGTTTAATAAATTAGTTAAAAAAGAGGACCAATTAAAGACCAAGGGAATAGAAGTAGGACATATTTTTTACTTCAGCGATAAATATTCTAAACCTTTAAACTGTTTAATTGATGATAAACAAGGAAAAAAAACACCGGTTCGCATGGGCTCTTATGGAATAGGAATCTCAAGACTTGTAGGTGCAACTATAGAGGCTAATTACAATAATGAGATAATGAAGTGGCCTAAATCAATAGCTCCATTTGATGTAGTTATTATTGTAAATATAAGTAAAAGTAATAAAGAAAACCTAGAAAAAGCCGAAAAAATTTATAAAGAATTAAAAAAACAAAATATTGACGTATTGTTAGACGATGTAGAAGAGAATATGTCAAATAAGTTTAAAAAACACGATTTAATAGGAATTCCTTACCAAATAATTATTGGATCTAAAACTGAACAAGATAAGTTCGAATTTAAAGAACAAAATTCAAAGATACAAATTTTAAGTTTGGAAAATATTAAGTCTCAACTAAAAAAATAACTTGTTTACAAAAGCAGAAAGATTAATTTCAATAAGAAATTTACGTCCAAAAAAGAAAGAAGGATTTCTTAAAGTAATCTCAATTTTCTCATTTTTAGGAATTACTTTAGGAGTTGCTATACTCATAGTAGTCATGTCTGTAATGAACGGTTTTAAAACTGAGTTAACAAATAAAATATTAGGTTTAAATCCTCATATAGTAATCCAATCAAATGGTTATAAAATTGAAGATAATTTTTTAAAAAATATTAAAGAACTTAATTCAAATTTCAAGATTTCAAAATCATATTCTGGTGAGGGGATTGCTATGAATAATCAGAATGCTAAAGGTGTCATTATCAAAGGCATCGATAGTAATAATGAAGAGAGTTTAAATTTTTTAAAAAAAAATACCTCCCAAGGTGACTTTAAAAAAATTAAAATGGGACATGCATTTATTGGGGCAGAACTAGCTTATGATTTAAATTTGGAAGTTGGTGACAAAATTAATTTGATGTCAACTGTATTTGTCACTACCCCATTTGGTGGATTTCCTAAGCAAGACTCATTTACTGTTGGAGGAATATTTAATACAGGTTTTTACGAATTTGATAAAAATTTTGTATTTTTAAAACTCTCCGATACTCTTACTATTTTTGATAAAGCGGAATTTGAAAATAATATAGAAATTTATTTAAACAATCCCATTAAAGCTGATAATTACAAGGCAATGATACAAAACTTGAATCCAAATTATTTCGTCTATTCTTGGTCTGATTTTAATAAATCTTTTTTTAGTGCCTTGAAAGTTGAAAGAAATGTAATGTTTATAATATTAACTTTAATTTTAATAGTAGCAGCATTTAATATAATTTCTGGATTGACTATACTAATAAAGAATAAAACTAAAGAAATTGCAATTTTAAAAACATTGGGTCTGAGTAATAACTCGATAAAAAAATCATTTTTTTTAACAGGATTTACAATAGGTTTTTTTGCAACTTTTACAGGTATATTTTTTGGGGTATTTTTTGCATTGAATATCGAAAAGGTAAGAATTTTTTTATCTAATTTTTTTAATTTAGAAATTTTTCCTTCAGATGTGTACTTTTTAGAAAAATTACCAAGTGAAATAAATATATCATCAATAGCATTAATTTGTATATTTTCATTGTTGATATCAGCAATGGCATCAATTATTCCAGCTATTAAGATATCTAAAATGAAAACTTTTCGAGCACTAAGATATGAGTAAAACTTTATTAGAGACAATTAATCTTAAAAAAAATTTTCATCATAAAAATGGAAACATTCAACTTTTCAATAATGTAAACATTAAAATTAAATCTGGAGATTTAATTGCTTTAGTAGGTCCTTCAGGCTCAGGTAAATCAACTTTTTTACATTTGCTCGCCTTATTAGATGATCCTACCTCTGGAAAAATATTACTAAAAAATAAAGATACGAAAACATTCACAGAGACTGAAAAAGACTCTGTAAGAAAAAACAATGTTTCAATTATTTTTCAAGATAATAATTTATTAACTGACTTTAGTGTTTCTGAAAATGTAATGATGCCATTAATAATTAAAGGTGAAAAAACACTAATCGCAAAAAAAAAAGCAGATTCACTTTTAAAAAGAGTAAACATTTTAAACCGAAAAAATCATTTTCCAAACGAACTATCAGGAGGAGAACAGCAAAGAGTTGCGATAGCTAGATCTTTAATTTCTGAAACAGAAGTTATTTTAGCGGATGAACCCACAGGAAATCTTGATTACAAAACTTCAGAAAATATATTTTCCTATTTTACAAAATTAAAAAAATTAAAAAAAGCAATAATTTTTGCAACTCATAATAGAGAACTTGCTAACAGAGCAGATTATAAGTTGAGTATTTCTAAAGGTCATATAAAAAGGGTTTGATGCCCTCCCAAATTAAGGAATTTAATAATATTAAAGTACACACCCAATATTCGATATGCGAGGGTGCAGTTAAAATTGATGAATTGGCAAATTATTGTAAAGAAAACAAGATTAGGGCAGTAGGCATAGCGGATAGTTTTAATTTATGCGGCGCATTGGAATTTGCTGAAAAAATTAGCAAGGTTGGAACTCAACCTATTATAGGGACTCAAATTAATATATCTTTTGATAATATAATTGGAAAGCTAACTTTATATGCTACTACCGAAGAAGGCTACAAAAATCTAACAAAATTATCATCCTTAAGCTATTTTAAAGATAAAAAAGCATATGAACCTTATTGTGAGATTGATGATCTTGTAGATAACAATCAAGACATAATCATTCTTACCGGAAACTATAATAACTTCTTTGGTAAAATGTACTACTCTAATAAAACAAAGATTTTTGAAAATATAATAAATAAATTAAAATCTAGCTTTGAAAATCGTATATACATTGAAATACAAAGACACTCAGAGTCTCTTGAAAAGAATTACGAAAATTATTTATTACAAATTTCATCTAAATTTAATTTACCATTAATTGCTGGACAAGAAGTATATTATTTAGATCCAGGTATGGCAGAAGCTCACGATGCTCTTATTTGTATTGGAGAAAAACAATTTATGGATGATCAAAATAGATTTAGATATAGTAACCAACATTATCTAAAAAAAAATGATGAATTACTTAGAATATACAAGGATATTCCTGAAGCTTTGGAGAATAATTATAATTTTCCATTAAGATTTAATTTTAAACCAAAAAAATCTAAACCAATACTACCTTCAATCTCTAACCACGTAAATAAATCTGTTGAGCAAGAATTAATGGATCAAGCAAAAGATGGTTTATATAAAAGATTAAAAGATTTTATACTAAAAAAAAATATAGAAAAACCAAGTGAAGAGGTTACTAAAATCTATGAGGATAGACTGTTTCATGAATTAAATATTATTAATTCTATGGATTATTCAAGTTATTTTTTAATCGTTTCAGATTATATCAAATGGGCAAAAAATAATGCAATACCAGTAGGGCCAGGCCGAGGATCGGGAGCAGGATCTTTAGTGGCTTATTGCTTAGATATAACCGATCTTGATCCAATTGAATTTGATTTGATATTTGAAAGATTTTTAAATCCCGATAGAATTTCAATGCCAGATTTTGATATTGATTTTTGTGAGGAACAAAGGGATAAAGTTTTTGAATATTTAAAATCTAGATATAAAGATGGCGTAGCCCATATTATTACTTTCGGTAAATTAAAAGCTAGGATGGCATTGAGAGATGTTGGTAGAGTTTTAGGACTTTCATATGGGCATGTAGATAAAATTTGTAAAATGATACCATTTGATCCTTCCAGACCTCTAACGTTGCAAGAGTCAATAAATAGAGAGCCAAGATTCAAGCAAGAGATTAAGGAGAATGTAAAAGTAGAAAAATTAATAAATTTATCATTAAAACTAGAAGGTTTAAATAGAAACATGGCTACACATGCAGCTGGAGTTGTAATAGCTGGAAATAAATTAGCAGAACAATTCCCTCTATATATAGACCAAAGCTCAAATTTAATTTTACCTTCAACTCAATACGATATGTATTCTTCTGAGAACGCGGGACTAGTAAAATTTGATCTACTTGGCTTAAAAACTTTAACAGTTATAGATAAAACACTTAAAAGATTAAAAGTTAAAAAAATTAGTTTAGATATTGATAAAATAAATCTCGAAGACAAAAAAGTTTATTCATTATTATCTACCGGAGAAACTGTTGGGTTATTTCAACTGGAGAGCACTGGTATGAGAGAGTCAATTAAACAAATGAAACCAAGTAAGTTCGATGACATAATTGCGCTGGTAGCCCTTTATAGACCAGGTCCAATGAGCAATATACCAATATATAACGATTGTAAAAATGGAATAAAAATTCCAGATTATATTCATCCTACCTTAGAAAAAATACTTAAACCAACTTACGGTATAATAATTTATCAAGAGCAAGTTATGCAAATTGCACAAACTTTAGCAGGCTTCACAGCAGGGGAGGCCGATATTTTGAGAAGAGCTATGGGAAAAAAAAAGAAAGCTGAATTAGATAAACAGAAAGAAAGATTTATTAACGGTGCAATTAAAAAAGGTATAGCCAAAGACGTTGCTAATTTTGTTTTTACAAAAATCGAACCTTTTGCCCAATATGGTTTCAATAAAAGTCATGCTGCTGCCTATGCACTGATTGCTTACCAAACAGCTTTTCTGAAAACTTACCATAAAGAAGATTTTATTGCCGCAACAATGTCCACCGAATTGACAAATACATCAAAATTAAGAGAATTCGTTGAAGAGTTAAAAAGGTTAAAAATTGAAATAATTAGACCATCTATCAATGAATGCTTCGCCGATTTTAAAGCGGAAACAAATAAAATTTTTTACGGCCTAGGTGCTGTAAAAAATGTTGGATTTGAAGCCATATCTAACATTGTAAATGAGAGAGAAAAAAATGGAAAATTTATATCACTAGTAGATTTTATCAACAGGGTAGACATAAAAGATGTAAACAAACTTCAATTAGAAGGACTAGTTAAGTCAGGAGCATTTGATGAGTTTGATGAAGATAGAAATAAAATTCTTAATTCTATTCCAAAGATTATACTACAAATTAAAAATATCAATGAAGACAAATCAAATAACCAAACAAGTCTTTTTGACAATACAAATGATAATAATGATAATTTTGATTTTTTACCCTCAACAAAGTGGAATAAAAAGCAACTTTTATCTGAGGAGTTTAAATCTTTGGGTTTTTATATTTCAGACCATCCATTAAGTGAATTTAGTGAAATTTTTAAACATCTAAATATTACTTCTTATAAAAATTTTTGTAGCAACGAAGAAAGTGAAGCTCTTGTAGCAGGCACCATTATGTCTATTCAAGAAAAAAAAAGTGCAAAAGGGACTCCTTTTGCTATCGTAAAATTCAGCGATATGAATGGTGAATTTGAACTTTTTTTATTTGCAGAAATACTTGTTAACAATAGAGATAAAATTAAAGAGTCAGAGTCATTTGTGCTTACATTACATAAAGATAAATTGAGAAAGCGAATTAATTTAAGAAAAATCCTTAGTTTAGAAGATATGATTAATAGACCTTATTCAAAAGTAACGATAGAATTACATAGTAATTATAATATTGAGGAGATTAAAAAACTATTGAAAAACCAAGGAGAAACAAAGGTTAATCTAATAATAAATGATAAAAATAAAAAAATTCATTACAACTTGCAAAATTCAAGAAAATTTGATTTTAATCAATTAAAAGCTTTAAAAAGTAAGGAATATGTAAAAAAAATCATCGTTTAGACTGTTGATTTTTTAGTTCTGTTGTATATATCATTACGTAATTTCGCACACAGTTTAAAGGGGCATAGCCCTCCCGGTCCATGATTTGGAGTAACTGTGGTGGATTAACCGGAAAAAAATATGAACGTACCAAAGGTAGACATTAAACAACTTTTAGAAGCAGGAGTGCATCTTGGTCACAAAACTCTAAGGTGGAATCCAAAAATGAAGAGATATATTTTTGGTGAAAAAAATTCAATTCATATTATTGATCTTACTCAAACTGTTGAGTTTTTAAAAAATGCTTTAGTACAAGTACATAAAACGATTGCTGGAGGGGGAAAGCTTCTAATTGTTTCAACAAAAAAACAAGCATCAGAACAAGTTAGAGATCTAGCTAAAGAGACCAATCAATATTTTGTAAATTACAGATGGCTAGGCGGAATGTTAACCAATTGGAATACAATTCAAAATTCTATAAAAAGATTAAAAAAACTTAATGAACAGCTTTCAAAAGAAAATACTGGTTTTACAAAAAAGGAAATATTAAAATTTGGTAAAGAAAAAGAAAAATTACAAAGATCGTTAGGTGGTATTGTTGAAATGAAAAAAACTCCTAATTTAATTTTTATAATTGACACAAATATTGAGTCCCTTGCGGTAGCTGAATCAAAAAAGTTAGGTATTCCTATCATTGCTATTTTAGATACTAATTCAGATCCTACAGGAATAGACTATCCCATCCCAGGAAATGATGATGCCAGGAGATCTATCAATCTATATTGTGAGTTATTAAAAAACACGATTAAAGATGCTGAAAAGTTTATAAAAGACACAGATATTAAAGAAGAAAAAAAATCCGATAAAAAGTCAGATAATAAAACTGACAAAAAGAAAAAATAATCCAATTTATTCAGTAGATGTCAAATAAAGCTTTATTAGATAATATTAAAAAATTAAGAGAAATTACAGGCGTTGGTTTTAAAGATTGTAAAATTGCATTAGATGAAACTA
>MDTB01191414.1_pt1 | contig 24920 bp, 30 predicted proteins | sample 811161 | NCBI WGS metagenome assembly MDTB01 (sample SAMN05326650, study PRJNA326480) | marine metagenome | isolation source: seawater | place: Mediterranean Sea | collected 2009
ACTTCAAGCAAATCCACAAATCGATTTTCTGAAATTGCGCGGCAAGTACTGCAGTCTCCGCAAGGTGTTGATGAAACACCACGTTCACAATTCAGACATCGTACCAGGATTCTAGCGATGGTGGTCTTTCCAACACCTCTAGTACCGGTAAATAGGTACGCATGATGCAATCGTCCGGAATCCAGCGCATGCGCAAGTGCTTTACGGACATGTTCTTGACCGACTAGCTTGTCGAATGTAGTTGGCCGCCATTTTCTGGCTAAGACCTGCTGACTCATGCATGCCTCTTCAGATTGGAAGCAACTCCTGCCAGCCACACCCCGGCACATCAAACACCTGCTGCCGCTGCTCCCTTCCGGGCCTGACGGAGTTCACACATGTTCAATTGCGAGGGGACCGACAAGAGTCACCATCGATACCCGTCGTTCCGGGAGCGCCCTATTGTCAGGCTAACAATGACTTGGATGCAAGTTCGATTCCCCACTAGACGGCAAATCAAGGCGATTGACTGCTGTATCATAGACTGCTAGCCAACAGTGTGTTGACACAAAATTTACGCGATTGCCGAATAGTTCATCTAGTAATGAATCCCTAGACAAAAGCGGCAGCCAAAAGTAAACCGAGACGCTCGGTATTAATTATCAAGCACGATACCCAGACGGGCCGCTACCTCACGATAGGCCTCAAGAATCCCACCGAGATTCTGCCTGAAACGATCTTTGTCCTTTTTCTCCCCGGTTAGCTTGTCCCACAGACGACAGCCATCTGGACTAAACTCGTCACCTAGAACAATTTCCCCATGAAAACGACCAAATTCAAGCTTAAAATCGACAAGTTGAAGACCTGCTTTATCGAACATACCCTTTAAAATCGCATTCGCTTGAAGTGTCAATTCATGCATGCGTGACATTTCATGACGAGTCGCCCAGCCAAACACTTCGACATGACGCTCTGTTACCATTGGATCATGTAGAGCATCATTTTTGAGGAACAACTCAAACAGAGGGGGATCAAAAGCCATGCCTTCCTCAACACCGAGGCGACGAACTATTGAACCGGCCGCCTGGTTACGCACTACACACTCTACCGGGATCATATCAAGTCGTTTGACTAGCACATCGGTTGCACTTAGCCGTTCTACATAGTGCGTAGGGACACCATTCTCCGACAATTTGTTCATAATGAATGCGTTGAATTGGTTATTTACAGCGCCCTTTTCTGAGAGTTGCTCGATGATTTCACCGTCAAAAGCTGAGGTATCATCTCGAAACTTTAAAACTAACAGATCCTGATCTTCTGTAAGATATGCGGACTTCGCCTTTCCTTGATACAACAACTCCAATGCGTTCATCTTCTCTCTACACTTATCCAATTAAATCCATCCGACTGCGACGCGACTCGGTATTCAATCTCACGATTTTTTAAAACGCTCTCCAAAATCTTGGTAACCAGAGAAACTTCATTGTTTGTTTCACTGATGTGGCAAGCCACGACCGTGTGCAACCGATCGCTCGCAATAAGCTCGATCAGTTTCGCAGCCTGATCGTTATTCAGATGACCGAAATCTCCTGAGATGCGAGTTTTCAAATAAGAGGGGTATGGGCCGTGTTGCAGTAAAGAAATATCGTGATTGAATTCCACAGATACCGCGTCCAGTTCTCTAAACGCGTTCAAAACTCGGGCAGATATACTACCTAAGTCGCTGAGTAAACCCAATCGCTTGCCGGAACAACCAAAAACAAATTGGAGCGGCTCTCGCGCATCATGCGGCACTGGTATTGGCGTAATGCTTATATCTCCAATAGAGAACAACCCATCGATGTGGTTGATAAATTTATACTTAGTAGCATCGATCTCAATCCATGTGCCGCGTGACGCATAAACAGGGATAGCGTGTCGAGTTGAGAGCGCCTCTACACCGCTCACGTGATCGCTATGCTCGTGCGTAACTATTATCGCAGCCAGAGCATCGGGCTCGAGATCCAACCGTTTCAAACGCACAATCACATCTTTATAACTAAATCCGCAATCCACCATTATGGAGGTTGAGTCGGAAGCTACAACGGAACAATTTCCTTTGCTACCACTACCAAGCGATGCGAAACGCACTAGTAAAGACGATCCCGGAACTCTCGAATGAGCTCGTTTGCGCCACCGATAGATGCTCCCAGCCCGGTGGGAACGACCTTGAGCACCAAACCATCCGTATTCTCATTCATCACGATCTGATAGCTACCTACAGGATCCTCCATCGTGGTAGCGATGGCCCTATTTAACGCACTCATAGCCGCTAATCGTTGTTCTGTCGCCTTCCGCACATAACGGATGTTAAGAAGCCCTTGGTCAAGATCACCACCATCTATCGTGGCTCCAATGTCTTTAACAGCCTCAACAGCCACTCCGAAGACTCGTGGAATTTGAGCCTTTATAACCAACTCATCCAAGCCTTCAATGTGACGTAGATCGATACGATTTCCGACCTCTACAAGTGAAAGTGCTCGCGACACCGCTCTTCCTCTCTTCTCTCGTTGCTCGAGATAAGATTTGAATTCGCTAAGAATCCGATCGGTATACAGGCTATCAACCCGTCCCGCTGGGATATCTAAACGAACCTCACTCGTACTATTTCGTAACCCAGACTGCAGAGAAAATCGTAAGACTATTGAGCCCAGATCTGGTGAAAAGTGTCGAATTATGCGACTACCGGAATAAGCATCTGTTCCCCGAAAGGGATTGGATTCGAGTACCTGCGTCCCCTTTTCGACTTGTGAATAAAAAACGGTTAGTTTATTTTCAGAAACAAATCTTTCAAGTTCAGGCCACACCGCCGATGGATCCTCGGGGATGGAAAGCCACCGCATTTCGCCTATATGATGGCGCCGAATCATACTCAACGTTTGAGCTCGCAGTAAACCATCCGCTCTCGGAGCCTCAAAGGATCCACCATATAAACCAGCAGTAGGCTCGTTGACTCCAGGGATGCGTAAAGATTCATTCACCCGTTCACTAGATAGCCCTTCAGGAACCTTCAGCTTAGGTTCGACGTAAGCCGCCTGATAGTCGAGTTGTCGGTCACGAATTGCAGCCTGCTGGTTTGGCCCAGAGCACCCAACTAAAAAAGCCAGCAACATGACAATATGATGACTTTTCACAGATGAATACCGGCCATCCCACATGCCCCCCGCACCGCGTTTTTTCCCGCGTCGGTCAAAGGAACTAGCGGTAATCTGCAGTCCGAGCCCATAATCCCCATCTCAGAGAGTGCCCACTTACTGGGTATTGGATTTGGTTCGACAAATAGTTCTTGATGTAGACCCCGCAGTTGATTATTAGTAGCCTCCGCTTCCCGAAAATTTCCAGCCAACGCAAATTCAATCATAGACGCCATCAGCCGTGGCGCGACGTTAGCCGTAACGGAAATATCCCCATCTCCGCCCATCAAACATAATTCCATAGCCGTCGGATCATCACCAGAGTAAACTGCAAAATCTTCGGGACGATGCTCCAAAAGATATTTAGCGCGGCCTAAATCGCCAGTCGCATCTTTAATGCCTGCAATATTTGACACCTCAGCAAGCTCAAGAGTCGTATCATCAGATATATCAGTTACGGTCCTCCCGGGTACGTTATACAATATGACAGGCAAATCAGTGCTCTTGGCCACAGCTCGAAAATGAGCCAGCAAACCGGCTTGAGGTGGTTTATTGTAGTAAGGGGCAACTGATAAGATCGCATCAGCACCTGCGAGCGTGGCACCCTCCGTTAATTGGCAGGCCTCTGCGGTGGCATTTGATCCAGCCCCTGCAATAACGGGGATGCGCCCCGCTACGAAATCAACAGTCGCCCTAATGACGTCCCTGTCTTCAGAATGAGACAACGTTGCCGACTCCCCAGTAGTGCCAACGGCAACTATGCCATGGGTGCCCTCAGACACATGAAACTCAACCAATCGTTTGAGCGCTTCGTAATCAACCGCGCCTGACGCATTAAACGGTGTAACTAACGCGACGATACTGCCTCGGATCATGTCAATAAGACCTCGCTAAGAAAAACGCCCTTATGTTACAGACCGAGGGAAACTCCCGGCAAGGTTGCAAACCAGAAAAAAAACGCCACTCTTCAAGTAAGCTGGTAACTCGGAGCATCTATGAGCATTTCATTGCAAACACAAATCCCTGTATTTGCTGAGCAGTTCGCCACGTCTGACACGGCTGTATCGTCGGATTCATTAATTGGAGCTTTCACCGTCCTATATTTTTATCCAAAAGACAACACCTCGGGCTGCACGACAGAAAGCCAAGACTTTTCTAGGTTGCACGATGAATTTGTAGCTCGCAATTGTCAGATCTTTGGAGTATCCAGAGATTCAATGAAGAGCCACGAAAACTTCAAAGCGAAGTATGACATGCCTTTCGAACTAATTTCCGATCCCGATGAGACTCTGTGCTCTTTATTTGACGTAATGAAAATGAAAAACATGTATGGCAAGCAGGTTCGTGGCGTAGAGCGATCGACTTTTCTAATCGGTCCGAAGGGCACACTGGTCGCAGAATGGAGAAAAGTTAAAGTGCCGGGACATGCCTTAGAAGTGCTCGACACCCTGAAACAGCAGTCTTAGGTTTTGACTAAGCCAATGATAAATTCATAGGGTGGACCGTCGGAGACAGACCGTAACTCATAGCCCGCTTTCTCACAAAAAACAGGGATATCGCGGGTAGAGATTTGATCTGTAGTGATCAGCTTGATTGGAGACGCCTCACAATTCTCGTTGATAAACATCTTTAGCCTCAAAAGCGGGAGTGGGCATTTCAAGTTGGTACAGTCGAGTGTTCGCATAATCCCTCGCATATAATGTTGACAGTATATTAAAAATAGGTCATGTAATGCGAAACCTTCTTTTAATCTGGATGGTATTGTGTTCCCTTTGTGGGACTCGTGCTTACGCAATTTCGGCAGAGGACCTTGCGACACGAGATGGGGAAATTGCCTTCGGTCAAGCCTGGCTGAAAAACACTCGCGAACGATTGTACGAACGAGTAGATCCTTTCTGTATTGATTTACTCGAAACCTGGTTGATACGGCTTAAAAATCATTTTGATCTGGGGTCAATGCCAATCACAGCCCTGTGTTTAAATGGCGTTGGTTTTAACGCTTTCGCCGCACCAGGTGGGATCATTGGTGTTAATCGAGGCATCTATCTAGACCTTGATTCTGAATCTCAGGTGATGGCTGTTTTGGCTCATGAACTCGCCCACCTTTCACAACGTCATCACTATAGAAGTCTCAGGAACTCAGAACGGATTTCGACAGGAACCCTTGCAACACTTGCCGGGATTGTTGCTGCGATAGCTACTCAACAAGGACAAGCGGCACAATCTTTGATTATGGGAGGACAAGCTGCCAACGCTTCGTCGGCGCTCGCGTATTCTCGCGACTACGAGAGGGAAGCGGATCGGATAGGTTTAGCCGCGCTCGGACGGGCCGGCTATCGGCTAGAATCCATGTCGGAGATATTAAAGATCCTCGCGGCAAAACAATCGCAGTCTAGTGAAAAACTAGCGTTTCTTAGTACCCACCCCCTCGGAATCGAACGTCAATCTGATCTCGATGCACGTTTAGCGCACTTTGAAGATTATAAGGAGGGCTCACCTGTAATATCAGACCCAGATTTTCAATTTTTCCGTTGTTTGCAGATCGAGGGGTTGGAACCACCTATCAATGGACCATCCAATTTTTCATGTTCTAGTATCCATTCGATGCTTAAGCACTTCCGTACCGGTAATTTCAGCAAAGCGCTCATGATATTTGATGGGCTGCCAACGCAATATAAAAAAACATTCAGCGGTTTCGATATTGAGATCGCCCTCACCTTGAAGACAGGAGATTTTAAGCGCACTGAGTCCGCTATAAGTACTGTCGCTCTTTTTTTTCCATCCTGGCTGCAACCAGATATCGCCCGCGTTGATCTCGCAATCGCCCAGTCGAGGCCTATTTTGCCTCGCGCAATTCGAGAACGTATGATTCAACGTCCAGAACGATTGGATCTTTGGAGAGCTCTTGGGCGTTTTGCTCAAGCATTTAAGCAAGAGCATTTCATGTTCGAGGCTCGCGGTTGGGATGCGTTACTACATGGAAAATTCGAAGCCGCATCAACTCAACTGAAACGTGCGAGAGCTTCTTGGCCAACCACGTTGGATCAACGTCCACTAGACTTGTTGGACCAAGCCATTAACCAGAGTAAGGCACTTTAAATTGAAGCATACGAGTGAGTGGTTTCATCGCTTGATCCGCCAATTTTTCATCGACTAACACCTCGCATGACTCTGGCCAATCGTCAAGTAAGCGTTCAATTCCTGACAATCTATTCATCGCCATCCACGGACAACGCGCGCAACTTTGGCATGTCCCACCTGCGCCCCGCGTTGGCGCCGCAATCAATAACTTCTCGGGGACCTGCTGTTGCATTTTGTAAAAGATCCCTTTATCCGTGGCTACTATGAAACTAGGATTTTGCAACCGCGCCGCGGCATCGATTAATTGAGTGGTAGAGCCAACAGCGTCTGCCCGGTCGATCATTTCTTCAGGTGATTCTGGATGCACCAACAAACCGGCATCCGGATATACCAATTGCAATGCGTCAAGATCATGCAAACGAAATTCTTCGTGTACCACACACGCAGAATCCCAAATCAACATATCTGCACCCGTTTGTTTCTGAACATAACGACCTAAGTAACGATCCGGCGCCCAGATAACCTTCTTTTCCTCCATGGCAAGAGCTGAGACCACCTCGACTGCGATTGAAGAGGTCACTACCCAGTCTGCACGTGCTTTTACTGCGGCCGAAGTGTTGGCATATACAATGATCTCACGATCGGGATGCGAATCACAAAAAGCTTTAAATTCATTTTCGGGGCAGCCTATGTCGAGACTGCATGTCGCCTCTAAGGTGGGCATGTAGACCCGCTTAGTCGGACTCAGAATCTTGGCAGTCTCTCCCATAAAGGAAACGCCTGCCACAATGAGTCTTCGTGCGTTAGTACGGGCTCCGAATCTTGCCATTTCGAGTGAATCCGCGACAAGGCCATTGGTCTCTTCAGCAAGCCGCTGAATCTGGGGGTCCACGTAGTAGTGAGCGACCAAGCGGGTATCTGATTCCATCAATTTCTGCTTGACCGCATCGTATAGCTCTGATTCGCTTCCAGACCTTGCCTCTGCATCCAGAAGTGCGCGATCAAGATAAGCGCGAACATGTTCACGAGTCGATATGTAATCGTCAGACTGGGTGGTCATCTGTTCTTCCGGCGAGATAAACGAGGATGGAAATCATCAGGCTTGTCCTTTATCCAGTCAACGAAGGCCTTAATTTTAGGGTGCCCTAGTAGTGAGTCGATTGTATTAAATTGAATCGCTAATTCACGTTCTTTAAAAGTGCGATGTACATGTCGATGACATGGCTTACATAAATTGGCAATTCTGCTATGTCTTTCCTCCTTGTCAAACTTCGACCGGATAGCTTCCATTCTATGCGTCCGTTTCGGGATTAGATGGTGTCTGGTTAACAAAGTTTTACGCCTACAGAGATCGCAGAACATATCAAATAGAAACTAAATATACTGTATATTTTGATAAAAACAGAATATAATTCACCGATAGACATACAATGAGTCATATTATATTGAAATACTCGATTTCAGATAAAGATAAAGCCATATTAAAAGTTCTTCAAAATAATGCAGATATCACAAACGCCGATCTTGCGAAGCAGGTCGAGTTGTCTCCCTCAGCGTGCCTTACGCGTGTCAAAAATCTCAAAACTCAAAAAATTATTCGGGGCATTTACGCGAAACTCAATGCTGATAGATTGGAATTTAATTTTCACGTATTCGTTTATATCCGTTTGTCCAACCAGGTCAAAGAGACGCTGTCCTATTTAGAAGGCGCTGTAAAGATGAATACAAAAGTACAGGACTGCTTTCGGATGACGGGAGATTACGATTATGTTTTGCGGGTACTCCTAAAAAATACGTCTGACCTCGAATATTTTCTAACACATGAATTGAGCCGTATTCCCGACATCGCGTCGATCCGAACAGAAGTTGCCATGAAATGCGTCAAACAGAACCCAAGTATCGCGATTTAATTAAAGATTTTTCGGGCAATGAAAGCAAATATAGATTACCGCTGTCTTTGAGGGTTTTAATGCACGGTGAGCTCGATGCATGTGCTCTTTTCCGTACCACGGACTGGCCCCTGTCGTTACCTTGAGATCATCAGATCCTGAATTAACCCACTCCCAAACATTGGCACCTATGTCATAAAGCCCGTTAACACCGCGCCTCGTCGATCCAACAAGCGACAGATTAATAACTCGATCTAGAAGATGACTGAAACTAGACGATGGTGTTAACCCGCACTCGGTAAGACAGTTTGCGCCCACCAGCGAGTTACCTATCATGAATAATCCTGATCTTTAATAAAATCGCTGGGTGGATTACTTCGCCGTTCGGTGTAGGCGGCTTCTCTCCACTCAGCCCCCACTGGCAATCGTCCACCCCTCTATTTACAGAAACCCTCGGCCTCTGAGTAAGCCAGGTGCACTGCGGGGAACCTTTTATCGGGCTCTACGCTAAAAGGTCTTCGCCAAGTCCAATCAGGGTTTTTCTCCCAACCAAAAGCATACACCTCAACCCCACCGTCCCGCTCAGCCTGACTAACAAAATCTCTACCTTCCGCACTAGTGCGAACGCAGCAATTGAGACCTCGGTCCGATCAATCGCAAAACGGCTACCCATTTGTTGCATATCAGAGTCTGCATACAGAATTAATGAAGCCAAATAAATCGGTACGGTCACGGTACATTAGTTACACTCAGCCCTAATATGTCTCTCTGACGTATATAATCATGGGTTTAGGAAAGAAATGGTCTTTGCAGGGGTAAGGTTCGTCAGAACCCTTGGGCGGACCACAAATAAATTGGCGCTTATCCATAAACCATTGACTTTTAAGAAGCAGGGCGATCGACCGATATAAATATTCATAAGAGCTTAGGATGGATTATGGGATTTGAGTTTCGTTGGATAATGGGTTCTATTTCTGCCGTCATCGTATTCGGTGCAGGGCTATTGGTATATGGGGTTATAGTTTCTAACACACCGGCCGCCGGTTCAAAACAAACCATTGATGCTGGAAAAGGTGCCCTCATTAAGATTGACAACTGGCAGTGTGTAAACAAACTAGATGCGCGAGGGAATCCCTATCAAATCTCTAAAAACGCTCGAAATAGTGCCACCGGACCCCCGTCCTTGGGATGTGAAAAGGAGCCTTAAAACGTGACATATACCGTGTATTTATCTGGAGAGATCCACAGCTCTTGGAGGCAAGATATTGTCCAAGCAACCGCTGATCTTGATATTCGCTTCACGGCCCCGGTGACCGATCATCCGGCTTCTGATGCGGCGGGTGATTTTCTCGGTTCAGTCGAGCCAGGTTTTTGGAGAGACCAACAGTCCAGCGGCGTCAATGCGATTCGTACTCGCCATGACATTGATCGAGCTGACTTAGTGGTGGTTCGGTTTGGTGCGCAGTACAAACAATGGAACGCCGCTTTCGATGCCGGTTATTGTGCTGCGAAAGGAATTCCCTACATCACATTACACGATGACGATATCGTGCATCCGCTCAAAGAGGTTGATCAAGCTGCTTACGCTTGGTGTAAAACTACAGAACAGGTCGTTACTTTAATTCGCTACGTGCTCACTCAAGCATAATCAGTGGAACATCTTGCCTGGTATCAGTACGCCGCGATTGGACTGATTTTCGTCTGGAGCGGATTCGTTCGAAGTGGGCTGGGTTTCGGAGGCGCTGTGCTTGCGCTTCCGTTCTTGCTACTGATCATCAACGATCCTCTGATTTTCTTACCGCTAATTGCAATGCATCTCATTTTCTTCTCGACTCTCATCATGATCCAGAGCATGCGAGGTAAGACGGCCAACCAAGTAGGAACAATAAACTGGAACTATCTAAAACGCTGCTTAGGAATCATGATTATCCCGAAAATGGCTGGGATCATCGGTCTTTTAACACTGCCGCCAGTCATTATGAGTTCGATTATCTTGTTCATCGTTCTAGTCTACGCGATCGGATACATCGTTAATCGACCGATAGAAATCAAGACCAAGTATCAAGAGTACGGATTTCTCGGACTCGGTGCCTATGTCTCCGGCACATCGTTGACCGGTGCGCCATTAATCATTCCTGTCGTTGCCGCTCGGGTCGCGAAACATGAATTACGAAATACGCTCTTCGTTCTATGGTGTATCCTGACGTCGATTAAGTTGATCTCGTTTGTGATGGTTGGTGTCGATCTTCAACTGATTCACCACGTATGGCTCCTCCCCTGCTCTTTTGTTGGCCATGTTCTTGGTGATCGGATGCACAGTTATTTGGTGAAACAGGAAACCCCTGCATTCTATCGCGTTCTCGGAATAGCATTGGTGGTCGTCAGCCTAACCGGCCTGGTAAAACCTTTTATTTTTGGTTAGAGGCCTTCAGGGCATGTCTTGTATTGTTTTATTTGATGATTCTGCCCACAGGTTGAGACCGAATTCCTTTGAACACTGATCAATACCTAATAGATCAGACTCCGTAAATTCGAGATGATCAGTAGCGTTTACTACATCCAATAATTGATCCTTAGTACGAACACCAATTAGCGCAGAAGATACCGTTGGTTGACGCAAGACCCAACTAATTGCGAGTTGGGCGAGTGATTGATTACGGTCGCTAGCAATTTTCTGCAAACCGATCAGCGAATTACGTACTTCTTCGGTAATGAGATTCGCATCGAATGATCCAGGGCTCCCTGCTCGCGAATCTTCTGGCACGTTCCTAAGATACTTGTCTGTCAAAAGACCCTGAGCCAACGGAGAAAAAACAATAGCTCCCATAGCCTGTTGTTCAAGCGTTTTCAGCAACCCAGATGTCTCAACCCACCGATTGAATAATGAATAGCTCGGCTGATGAATCGGACACGGAACGCCCATCGACCGCAAAATTTTCGATGCCTCAATCGTTAAATCTGGCCCATACGACGAGATTCCAGCATATAACGCTTTGCCCTGCTGCACAGCGCTCGCCAGCGCACCCATCGTTTCTTCAAGCGGTGTCTCAGGATCGACTCGGTGAGAATAGAAAATATCGACGTAGTCAAGATTCATTCTTGCCAGGCTCTGATCGAGACTAGAGAGGAGATATTTACGACTCCCGCCATTCCCATATGGTCCTGGCCACATGTCATAGCCAGCCTTTGTCGAAATTATGATCTCGTCACGGTATGGCTTGAAATCTCGTTCGAGAACTTGTCCGAATTGAATCTCTGCAGCCCCGTACGGCGGTCCATAGTTGTTGGCCAAATCGAAATGCGTCAGACCATGATCGAAAGCTGTTCTCAAAATACACTGCACATTTTCAAACGCAACATCGGCGCCAAAGTTTTGCCACAGCCCCAAAGAAATCACTGGTAATTTCAGTCCACTCCGACCGACTCTACGGTAAAGCATTGAACCGTAGCGTTTATCTTTTGCGGAATAATTAGTGATGAAGTTCACGATCAAATCCTTCGTTCAAATTCATCAGACATAACATCGGACCAGCCAGCGATTCTTTTTGAGCTACCAAGATCCGTCGTTCTACCTTTCCGAATTCCTTCACAAAAATCAGCGACCATAAGTCGATATTGTTCACCAACAAAAGTAATTTCTCGAGCGTTACCTTTATCGTCCATTTCCCATATCACGGCTTCCGAATTTGGATTGAAGGGACGAGGAATAACCCAGCATGATTCTCGTGTTTGGATGACAACTTGTTGGTATCGAGATCGACGCATCGATACATCCATTTGCAGAGTAATGTTTTCACCAAATACTAATGACCCGGCCGACTGTGCATCGATTCCGTTTTCGATCAACTGATATCCTTGCACAAACTTCAATGATCTTGCCCCCAACCAGTCTGCGACCCAAAGTGCGTAACAACCGATATCAAGTCTTGCTCCTCCTCCGCAATCGGCTCTATTACGAATATTCGCTAGATCACGGTTGTCGTAATGGAACTGCACAGATAAATGCACTTGTTCATCGGTTGAGATCTTCGAGCGAATCCAATGCCACTGAGGGTGATGAGCTACCATAAATGCTTCTTGGATAAGCACTTGATTTGAGAGAGCGACCGACTCTAGTGACGCAGCTTGACTGGTATAAATTCCCAGAGGCTTCTCGCACAAAACTGGTAGTCCAGCCTCCATTGCCTCGACCGCAATAGGATAATGAAGGTGATTGGGAAGTGCTATATATGCCGCATCACACAGACCACTCTGGATGGCTTCAACATAATCCGTAAAAATTTGCCCCCGAAATCCATCAGGGGAGTCCTGTCTCGATGAGCCAATGACAGAAATTATGTGGTTTTCCAGTGTGATCGCAGGGACGAGTACTTGCTTCGCAATCCTACCGAGGCCTAAAACTCCAAACCGCATTGATTATGCCTTTTCACTTCCTGCACTGGTCAAAGGAAATTCCCTCGATCATCATCTATCTTCCTCAAAATAAAGACTCTAGAGTCTAAGAAAAAAATTAAAGCTATTTAGAAGATCCCACTAAACTCTCTTGCAGGGCTCTACTCATGTGCCGACACACCAATTTTTATTTGGTCTATAACGTCCCAACAAGCCCCTAGCGTGTGGTAATCGACTTTCCCCATTGGAGATTTGAGGTTATCGATCGCTTGCCCTCGTCGATCACGAATCCTAAACCATGCTCCGTAAACATGATCAATTAGGTATTCCCAAGCATATGCCCAAATTCTCTCGTACCAAGCGAGGTATTTTGGGTCGTTAGTCGCCACATAGAGTCGATACGCTGCAGCAAATGCCTCTGCGTGGACCCAAAAGTATTTGTGGTCATCAGCAAACGAACCGTCTGGAGCAAATCCATAAACGATCCCACCGAAATCGCTATCCCAACCATACTCCATTGCCAAGTCGAATAGTTTTGAGGCTTGACTTATGTACCATTCATCACTCTCGATCTCATTAAGTTGAAGTAATAATTTTGCCCATTCAACTTGATGACCCGGCTGAAACCCCCACGGCTTAAAAAGATCACCAGGCTTGTCCCTGTTATAGTCCCAATCGATAGACCAATCAGAGTGATAGTGTTCCCAGATTAGCCCGCCAGCCGAAGACGCCAAATCACCGGCAAAACGCTTTGAAAGACCTCGCGCACGTAGCAAAAAGTCGCGGTCTGTAGTGGCTTGGTAGGCAGCAATATAGGCTTCGCAGAGATGCATATTAGCATTTTGTCCGCGGTACGGAGATAGCTCTTTCAAATCAGCTGAACGCTCATCTGCGAAGGCAGCGTTCTGGGGTTCAAAAAATTGATCCAGAAGAAATTGATCAACTGATCGTAATCTTAGGATAGAATCTGATTCGTCAATTGCGTGCGCTTTAGCGTGCGCCAAGAGTACAAACGCATGACCATACGCATAGACGGTTTCGTCTCGTACCAGACCTACTTGCCATGCGTATTGATTTGTCCCAGGCCGCAAGTGCACTTTTTCAATAAATTGAAGACCATGTCGGACCCATTCTCGATAATGGTCGCCGAGACCCCTGCGACAGGCCTCCGCGTAGTTGAAGACAAAACGCGTAGACGAGACAAGATGTCGCGATTTTTTATCGAAAATCGATCCATCATCATGAAAATTATGAAAAAAACCACCACTTTTATCCAAAACAATTGGCTCATAAAATCGAAGTATCGAACGAACGTGATCTTCAAGAAAATCCAAACGGTGGAACTTCATCGCTTGCTCCGGCGCAGAAACTAGCTGTTTATCTTTTTTATAAGTAGAAAACCTAACACCAATACCAGTGCTTTAGCGACATTCAACCACTGTTAACAGAAGTTGGCGCAATTAGCGAATTCTTTGTCCAGAGTCCTGATCAAACAAAACAACCTTTGAAAGATCAACCTCGACAGAGGTAGCTTTTCCAGCACGTAAACCCACCTCAGGAGACAAACGCGCTAAGATTTCGGTGTCGTTCCATTCACCAATAGCAATGGTATCGGCGCCCATCGGTTCGGTCACCTCAAAGTCCATGTCAAATGCTGTAACCCAATCACTTACGCGCCCGGGCTTTGGTTCAGTAAGCATTTCGGGCCTGAGGCCCAAAATAGCATGGCTATCATTTTTCTCTTTCAGAGTAGATGACTGGGGAATTGTTAGTGAAAATGTTCGGCCAGACGTCTGAATTGCTACGCGTCCGTCACTATCGACACTGCACGGCACAAAGTTCATCGGCGGACTTCCCATGAACCCTGCCACAAATTGATTGGCTGGATCGTCATAAATTTCATTTGGGGTTCCGAGTTGTTGAACAACTCCATCCTTCATTACAGCGATACGATCGGCCAGTGTCATCGCCTCGATCTGGTCATGGGTAACATAAACGATGGTTGTACCCAGTCTTTTGTGCAACTTCTTGATTTCTGTACGCATCTCTACACGAAGTTTTGCGTCAAGATTCGACAGCGGCTCATCGAACAAATACACACGAGGGGATCGTGCCAGAGCTCTACCCATTGCAACGCGCTGTCGTTGTCCTCCAGAGAGCTGGCTTGGCTTCCGGTCTAAAAGATGACCTATTTGTAACAGCGATGATACTTCCTGAACACATTGGTCACGCTCAGCTCTCGGAACACCCCGCATCTCCAAGCCAAACGATATATTACGCGCAACATTCATTGTCGGGTAAAGCGCGTACGACTGGAACACCATCGCGATATCTCTGTCCTTCGGGCTGCGGTTTGTAACGTCCTCACCCGCGAGAAGTAACTGTCCTGAGGTTACTTCTTCCAGACCAGCTATCGTGTTCATTAGTGTTGATTTTCCACAACCTGAGGGACCAACAAGAATTAAAAACTCGCCATCAGCAATATCAATATTGATGCCCTTTAAAACCTCGGTCGAGCCAAACGTTTTAGTAACGTCAGAAATGGTTAAAGAGCCCATCAAACTATCCTTTTACTGCACCCGCGGTTAAACCGCGTACAAAGTATTTACCTGCGAGAACATAGACAACAAGCGTCGGTAACGCTGCGATTAACGCAGCCGCCATATCTACGTTATATTCTTTCCCGCCGACCGATGTATTAACTAAGTTATTAAGGGCCACGGTAATCGGCTGAGTACCCTGTCCGGAGTAAACCACACCAAATAAGAAGTCGTTCCAAATCTGTGTGAACTGCCAAATAACTGTCACAGTGAAGATCGGTAAGGATATAGGCAGGAATATGTGCCTAAAAATTTGGAAGAAACTGGCCCCATCAAGTTGTGCCGCTTTAACGAGTTCGGTTGGAACAGACACGTAAAAGTTCCTGAAAAATAGTGTGGTGAACGCGATCCCATAAATCACATGAACCAAAACCAGACCTGTAACCGTATTCGCTAATCCTAGCGTCGCTAACAGTCGCGCCATTGGCAGTAAAATAACCTGAAATGGGATAAAGCATCCGAACAGAAGCGCGCCAAATAAAAACTCACTCCCACGAAAGCGCCACTTCGCGATCACGTAGCCATTCAGTGCGCCTATCAAAGTTGAGAACAAAACTGCCGGAACGACGATCCGTATGCTGTTAAAGAAAAAGGGAGCCAATCCCTCGCATTCACTTCCGGTACATGCACTTCCCCAAGCCTTGAGCCAAGCATACAAGGTCGGCGCATGGGGCAATGCGAGGAGGTTCCCCTGCCGAATCTCTTCAATGTCTTTAAGCGATGTTGTAATCATCACATATAACGGCATCAAATAGAGTACAGCGAAGATCAGGAGGCAAACGTAAATCGCTATCCGGCCTGCCGAAAACTGTGAATTACCCACGGTTTGAACCCCTTAGCTCAGAATAAAGATAAGGAACCAAAATCGCTAAAACACCTAACAGCATGATCATGGCACTAGCCGCACCAATGCCCATCTGCGCCCGATTAAAAGCGAAGGTATACATAAAATTCGCAGGAAGGTCCGACGCGTACCCAGGCCCACCGCCTGTTAGTGCTTGGACCAAATCAAAGCTCTTGATCGCAATATGAGAGAGGATGACTACTGCGCTAAAAAATACTGGACGCAAGATAGGTAAAATAACGTGCCAATAGGATTGCCACGCGCTTGCCCCATCAATTTGTGCGGCCTTAACAAGGCTCTCATCAACACCACGCAAACCTGCTAGAAACATAGCCATCACGAAACCACTCGACTGCCAAACAGCGGCAATGACAATGGTGTAAATCGCCATCTCCTGATCAACAAGCCAACGAAATTCAAAATCTACAAAACCGAAATCTCTCATCATTTTTTCGATACCGAGACCTGGATTCAATATCCATTTCCAAGCCGTCCCGGTTACTACAAAAGAGACCGCCATTGGGTACAAGTAGATGGTCCGAATCGCTCCCTCTGCTCGAATTTTCTGATCTAAGAAAATTGCCAGCAAGAGTCCAATAAGTAGTGAGATAGCAATAAATAAAATTCCGAAGATGACGAGGTTGGATAGCGCCACGTCCCAACGGGGATTAGCGAAGAGTTTGTCGTATTGTAGAAGACCCACAAACTCCCACTGCGGGAGCATTCGACTTTTAGTGAAAGAAAGTGCTCCCGTCCAAAGGATAAAGCCATACATGCATACAATCATTGCGAGCGTTGTTGGTGCCATAATTATTTTTGGCAACCACGCTTCCAACAAATCCAAAACGGACTGTCTTTTCGCGACCTGACGCATTATCGAACTCCGAACAAACGGATGGGGCCCGAGGGCCCCACCAGTTGCATTACATAGCCGCTTTTATCGCTGCTACAAGTTGTGCTTTACCTTCAGCTGGAGAAGTTTTTGAATTGAAGTAGTTTGTAGCCACATCAGTAATTGCGCCAGCTACAGCACCTGGTACAGCCATACCGTGTGCGAAGCTTGGCACCAAACCACCCGACTGAGCCGTTGACACGAATGCATTCATCGAATCATGGGCGCATGTATCAAACTTAGTACGTGCCATACCCAAACGAGCAGGAATTGAACCCTTGTTCAAGTTGAAAACCTCTTGGAAATTGGTACCCAAGATTTCTTCAGCCATTGCCTTCTGAGCGCTTTGCTTGCCTGAATCAGACTGTTGGAAAAACGCAAATGAGTCAACGTTGAATGTGAACCCGTCAGAAGTACCGGGAGCCGCCACACAAATGAAGTCTGTGCCTGCATTCTTACCAGCTACTGCGAACTCACCTTTCGCCCAATCTCCCATGATTTGCATGGCAGCCTCACCATTAATGACCATCGACGTAGCTACGTTCCAGTCGCGACCAGGAGCATTGGTATCGACAAACTGCCGCAATTGTCCGAATACCTTGAATACATCGTTAGTTGTCGAGCTGTTTAGCGCACCCATATCGAGATCAACAAACGCCTTCTTATAATATTCGGCACCACCGACGCCCAACACAACGGCCTCAAAAACAGTATTATCCTGCCAAGCCTGACCACCGTGTGCTAGAGCAATAAATCCTGCATCTTGGATCTTTTTTGCTTGAACCATAAAGTCATCCCAGGTCGTTGGAATACTTGCACCGGCCTTACGGAAAACTTCTGGGTTGCCCCACAACCAGTTGACACGATGGACATTAACTGGAGCAGCAACATACTTACCCTTGTGCTTCATGACGTCGGACACGACACCCGGCAATATTCCGTCCCAGTTGTTCTTTTTAGCAACATCGTCGATCGAAGCTAGGAAGCCCAACTCGCCCCACTCTTGAATGTCTGGGCCCTTAATTTGTGCCGCTGTAGGAGGATTTCCGGAAACAGCTCGTGACTTAAGAACGGTCATTGCATTCTCACCGCCGCCACCAGCGACCGCGAAGTCTTTCCAGGCAACACCTTTTTTCTCTAGGCTTGATTTTAACGAAGCAACACTCTTCGCTTCACCACCACTTGTCCACCAGTGCAACACCTCTACTTCAGATGCCTGAATTGGCATTGCAACCAACGACGCAACCGCAAAGCAGGCCGCAATAGAACGATTCAACATAGTTTATTCCTCTTATTTATGTGCCGTTTATCGACAAACAGAGGGTAAAGATCTCAATGTTACCGATATGTCAATTTGTGACAAAATGTGACAATGGGAGCTGCACCGTGACAAGAAGTCCCCCGCCCGGTCGATCGCCAAGAGCGATTAGGCCTCCATGTAGTTGGACGATGGTTTTAGCTATGCCCAATCCCAGCCCCACATGCACCGAACTCGGCTTATGGCCTGACCGAAAATAAGGTTCGAATACCACCGATTTTTGCTCATCAGGAATGCCTGGGCCACGGTCCATGACTTTAACAATGACTAACTTCTGGGGCTCATCAATAAAAGCCTCAACATCAACCGAACGACCGTAATGCAGTGCATTATCCACGAGATTAGTGAACAGCCGTTCAAGACTTAAAGGACGGCAATCAATCATTAGGGACTCGGGCGCCCTCAACGTATAAGGAAGTCGCGCGACTTCTGCGGCTTCAACACAACGACTAAGAACCACTACAAGATCAGTACGCTCAGTATTCTCATGAATTGCCGCATCCTTAACCATCTGTAAAGACGCTTTTACCATCGTTTCTAAGTCATCCAGATCTTGAGATAATTTTGATCTGATTTCCGTGTCGTCTAACTTCTCGATGCGTAACTTAGCTTTTGTCAGTGGTGTTTTAAGATCATGAGAAATGGATGCAAATAATCGCTCTCGATCCGCAATAAATTTCTGCAGGCGTTGTCCCATCGAATTAAATGCTTGAATCGTGGACTGCATCTCTGAAGAGCCCTGTACTGGCAGAAATTGATAAGAATGCCCGCGGCCTAATTGATCAGCGTGACGAGACAACAGACGCAGCGGGCGCACTACCGACCGAACCAAGAGTGTCGTAAGGATCAATATGGTTAGAGAGATTAAAAAACTTGTTACCAACCGTTCGCCTGTGAACCACTGGAATCCATAGAGCGACTCACCGTTAGGGAACTGTGTTGCTAGATAGGCCCATTCATCGTTATTCAGTTTCAGCTGGACAACTACAACCGGACTGTCGTCACCAGGGTCTAGTAGCGCGAATCGTTGCCACTTTGGCGGCAGATTCACCATCATGTTATCACCCGAGAGGATGCGTAGATCCCCGAACCGGACGAAGCTAATCATTGGTTGTTCCGTGACCTTAATCTGTGTTCGTATGGACTCATCAATCATCACCCGAACTTGCGCTATTGTTTGGGTCTCTGAAACTTTTGCCAGAGGAATATACTGAGAATTTATCGAAACAAAAAAACGTGTACCGCCCATATCTCTCAACTGATCTAAAACAATATGTCGATACTCATGAGGCAGCCGGGAAAAGAATTGAATAGTTTGACCGATTCGCGCCCCCATATTCACTGCGATTTCAGAAATACGGAGTCGCTCCTCTGCCTTTAACTGTTGACCCCAGATCCATATCCCCATGATCTGCGCGAATAAAATGCCGATGAACAAAATGAGTGTCATCCGAGCCACAATTGTCCGAGGTAAAATTTGGTCAAACGATGATTGCAAAGGCTTCATAGGTTAAAAACATATCCTTTACCGCGTACCGACCGAATTAAATCGACCTGCGATGCCGCCCTAAGCTTCTTACGCAGCCGACTGACTAAGGTGTCGATTGACCGATCAAATGGTGAGGCACTGTAACCCTTCAGCGTGACTGAAATTTGATCACGCGAGACAATTTGACCGTTACTGGACTGTAATAGCGCAAGCAGCTCGAACTCTGCCCCAGTCAACTCAATCAACTTTCCTTGCCAATAGCCGCGACGATCAGCATGGCTGATGACGAGATTTGTTTGATCTTCGTCCCGCGGCGTCACTCGCCTGAGCGATGCCTTAATCCGTGCGAGTAGTTCACGGGGATTAAAAGGTTTTCCCATGTAGTCATCGGCGCCCAACTCGAGACCCAAGATTCGGTCAACATCATCGCTCGCGGCCGTCAGCATGATGATTGGAAGGGATGAAGCTTTCCTCACCTCTTTGCAAACGGCAAAACCGTCCATTCCCGGCAGACCCACGTCCAAGACAAGAAGGTTTATGGACGTCAAATCTGAGTTCAAGAACGCTTCACCGGATTCAAAGAGGCGATACTTAAAACCATTTGTCTGTAAATAATCACCGATCAATGCTCCGAGTTCGAGATCGTCGTCAACAACAGCAACCGTGGTCTGATTAGTCAAATTCATTTTCTTTTTATCACCCAATTACGGGATAGATCGGCTCCTTCCATGGATGATCAGAATATTCCATCATCAACTCGACAAATACTGGTATTAACGAGGCCAGGATCTCAGAACCATCTCGGACTTGTGCGCGGTTGATTGCGCCCGCCCAAGTCGACCCTCCGTGTATGATTTGATTACGAAGAACATACAAACGGTCAAAGAGTTCGTTTAGCACCCGCTCGGTATCCTTCTTGGCAAGTGCCACCTTAGCCTTCTTTACAGACAACTCCAATCTCTGTTCCCAATCATCATGACCTTCGATACCATTCTGGAAATTCCAAAACGGACCAAAAACATAAGGATTTTCAAGAATTAACCGGATCTCATGAGGAAAACGAGTCCAAACGATATGATAGATACGATCAATCTGATCGAATGATAAAAGCGTACTCAGAAAACTCTTGAACCGACCTTTTTCTGAGACATGGTATGCAATACCAATATCCTGCGAATATGCGGAGTTAAATGCGATCCATAGAAAAACAAACGAAGCATCTGGATCATCTTGTTCTTTTGCTGCACGCTGCAACCAACTGATAGCCCGATGAACTCTGAGACCGAGACTGTCTTGAAATCCATCTCTCAACGCTCGCTGTTTCTCTTTAAGATGATTCGCTTCCGATTCAGTAATCAAACTAACTCTCCCAGTAAATACGGAGAGTTTACCTTGTTGTCACACAAACAGAGAGCGTCTGCATCATCGTGAAGTGATAGACACTTGGAATGTCACACTTTGGCTTAGGTGTTGGTAGCTTAATATGCCTCGGGTTGCGCACCGGCGTGCGGCCGGCAGACACATCAATCGATGGAATTTTATATCTTGGTATTTTTCGCAAATCGAACGATTGCTCGCAAGCCACATTTAACCTTGAGGGTGTGTGAGGATTTCCATCATGATCGTAGTGATAAGTGCGGCATGCGGCGTCAGCGGGCATAGACCCCAATAGAGAAACAAAAACGCTTGCTACAACCAATCTAATACACATAGTTCGAAGATCGGAAAAAATTTCATTTGGTTGAGCCTTATCTACTTTTTAGCAAACGGGCGTGCGTCAAGTATCCGGAGGTGAAGATAATAATTGTGACCAACAGAGACCAGATAGAGCCTGTCGCAACCCCAGTAATCGCCTGACCCGTGCTGCATCCAAGGGCGAGTATGCCTCCGACCCCCATCAATAGTGCACCCAGAAAATATCTCACGTGATCAGCTACAGATTCAAAAGTTCGCCACTGGAACTCCTGCCGAATCATCGAGGAAATAAAGGCTCCTAATATGACGCCCCCAATTAGCGCCACGTTGAATGACGGTTCGAGGCCAGACGCCAGTTGTACGTATGTAATCGTCTCGCCTAGAGGGGCTACAAAGCTGAGAGATACAGGGTTTATAGGATCAAAATCATCCGAACCGAGGATCGCTGTTGCCCACCACACCCCTGCGACAACAGCCCCGATCAAAAGACCTCCGATTAGGCTCCGACTCAACCCGTGGCGGAGGGCAAAAAAACCAATAACAGTAGTGCCTACGCCGATCAGTAGCCTTTCAAATTCTGGAAATAAAGCAAATATGGATTCTGTTGGTAAATCCCACGTTCCCGTTTGCTGCAGGTGAACACGACTCTCTGCTAATAAACCTTTAAATGTTGCGTACGCAGATATTCCAAGAACGAATAAACCAAACCATGCTCTTAGGTTACCTGTCGCGCTTAACACAACCAAACGGGCCGGACATCCTCTGGTGAGCATCATGCCGATACCAAAAGCGGCAGCTCCAAGGGCTGTAGTCCACCAAGACAGTGACTCGGGAAAATATACCATTTGAGACTCGTCAAGGAATCGTTCCGTCAACATCCATTGGGTTAGAGGTAAAGCGATAAAGATAGCCCCAAGCCATCCTGTAGAACTAGCGAGTCCCTTTCCCTCAGCAAAATCTGCAATTCCCCGCCGAACACAAAAATCACTGGCTTGAGCAATTACACCGTAGAGGATACCCATGATCAGTCCGACTAATACAAACCAGTCACGAACAGTTAATTCTTCCACGTAATACCTCTATCGAACACGACCGTAGATATTAGGTACAGGTCTTGAGTTACCCGACTCATCAAGTGCTACAAAAGTAAAACCCGCCTCGGTAACCTTTTCAGTCTCGTCGCTATCCCTAGGCCTCCGCCAGGCCTCAACATGGATCTTCATCGAGGTCCTACCTACGGACTCTAGATCAGCATAGCGAGTGACCTCATCTCCTACTTGTACTGGTCTCAAAAATTGAATGTCTTCCACCGCGATAGTTGCTGCCCTTCCACGAGCGATGCGTGCAGCTATATTTCCCGCCGCTAGATCCATTTGGGCCATCAACCATCCACCAAAAATATCCCCAGCCGGATTTGTGTCTGCAGGCATCGCGATAGTCCTAATCGCTGGGTCTTTTTTTGGACACTCTTCGTTCATGACGATTTCCTAATAGAAAGGTTTATATACATTTCCGCTTCTCTGTCCCTAGCCCAAGATAAACACGACGACCATTAACCCTAAATAGCATCCGGCCAAGATCATTGAGGCAACGATAAACCAATGTAAAATTCGCGCGATCAAACGCTTCATGAGTTTCCCTAGTCTTGAAAGGTAGTGGATTCACCTCACCTATACTGAAACGAAAATCAAACCACTCATTAGCAATATATAAGGATCCTCATGGTTTTCTCCAAAGAATCAATCTTCACCAACGCAAGATCCCATAAAAAGTTTGGTGGAGAGCAGCTCTTCGAGAGGGATATCAAAGCAATTTATGAGTTGGCTAAACTAGCCCCCACAGCGAACAACTCCTGCCCGCTTCGTATCGTCTTCGCAAACACCGTAGAGTCTATAGAACAATTAGCGAAGTGTGCTCTAGATTTCAACCAGGAAAAAACTCGAACAGCGGGCACCGCCGCGATTCTTGCCTACGATCTAGATTTTCACACTAAGTTTACGACCCTGGCGCCACACATGAAGCAACCGACAGCACACTCAGAATGGCCTGTCGGTCGTCTTGAACGATACGCGCTAGCAAACGCAAACCTTCAGATTGGTTTCCTGATCGCCGCGGCCCGCGCACTAGGCTTTGATTGCGGACCAATGGGTGGCTTTGATTCAGCTGCAGTCGAGTCTCAGTTCTTCGGCGACACACGGTGGAAATTTAATTGTGTTGTTTTATTGGGTCGTGGCGACCTCTCTGCACTTCATCCCCGTGCTCCGCGGTTGGCTTTCGAAGACGCGTGTCGGATTACATAGTGTCTCGAAAGTATCTCACAACCGCCTCGAAACGCTCGGTCGATTCTAATTTAAGCTTCCGTGCTCGAGTTGAGTCAAAAAACGAAGGCCAACCAGCGACAATGCGCTGGATGACAGGATCCGTTTCATAGGTGAGATGGTCAAGTATTTCACGGCCACCTACCTCCTCGAGAGCATCAACCATTCCTTGAACGGAAATACGAATTCCCGGCAAATTCAACCCCAATGGGCTTCCCCAGACCTTATCCGATATACCCATCACACGGATAAGCCCATCAACCGCTTGTCTCGGGCTATTCAGCGCAACCTCTGTACCCATGGGTACAGGTATGTTGCTGCCAATACCTGCGAGTGGTTCACGGATCATGCCCGACAAGAAGCCACTCGCCGCGCGATTCGGCTTGCCTGGCCTGATACAGACTGTCATCAGTCTAAGTGTCCTTATGGAAATCAGACCGCGACGTGCCAGATCAGCATATAACGTCTCGAGTATAAGTTTCTGAGCGCCATAGCTGTTTTGCGGATTTGGACGAATATCATCAGTAATAACCGGAGGCAATGGAAACTCGGGCGTTCCACCATAAACAGCGAGTGAGCTGGAAAATACAAGAAGGGGTTTATTGTTCTCTTGGGCGAGCCGTCTTCCCAAAGCCATGCCTGCATTTACGTTTACTTCGAGACCAAGCTCTAGGTCAGCCTCGCATTCGCCACTCACGGCACTCGCAAGGTGTATCACTGCATCGACACCTTCAAATATTTCGTGCCGCTTTCGGATAATGGAAAGTAAATCACCTTCGATCGTCTCTATCCCCCTAGTCCTAAAATGTTCAGGGATTACCCGGTCGATCACACACAGCGACTCGATAGAGACGTGGTCGCCATTTATAACCAAGCGATCAGACTCTAGCAACGCGCCTATTAAGCGTTGACCCAAAAAACCACCGCCACCGGTTACGACAATTCTGGCCACAAGACACCCCTTTTCATTATGATGTGATCGAATTCTTGTCTACCAGATAACCGCAACGATCGACAAGAACAACGAGATATTAAGGAGTTCCCTCATGCAAACGCTGGTCATTGGCCTTGGGTCAATGGGCTTTGGTGCCGCCGTTTCGTGCGTCCGTAGTGGTATTTCCACAACTGGATTCGATCTAAATCCTGATGCACTTGAACGATTCGAATCTGCAGGAGGGAACACGACAAAATCACTCGACTCGATAACCAACATCGACTGCGTTTTAATCTTCGTCGTGAACGCAAGCCAA
>MDTB01169011.1_pt1 | contig 24912 bp, 28 predicted proteins | sample 811161 | NCBI WGS metagenome assembly MDTB01 (sample SAMN05326650, study PRJNA326480) | marine metagenome | isolation source: seawater | place: Mediterranean Sea | collected 2009
AAATCGGGTAACACCACCCGCACCGATTTAGCCCGGCCTTAGTGCCGGGTTTTTTTTGTCCCGGGTTTCGGCAGCATATTGCAGCGCATGCCGTAGACGGCCCGCTGCCGGACGTTAGCCCGGGGGTATGTCCTACCATTGCCCGGGTGATAGCGTGGCGTGACGGGGTTTACGCGGGACGCTATGCCGTATTGATACACCCGGGGCACCCCCGCACCCCCAAAATAAAACCGTAAACGCGGGGCCGATGCCGCAACCGGTGCCCGTAACATGGGGTTATGGGGCCGGGGTTGGTTTGTTTAGTGTTGCCAATAGGTTACGCCCGGCAGTTTTTTTTCTAGTTTTTTTCCGGGAATATTACGGGACCGGGGCCGGGTTTGTTTGAGAGCGCGGCGGATGATCTAGACCGGGGCAAAATACGCTCAAACCCGCGCCAGTACTGGGTTTCCGGCCGATCAGACCCCCCTACCGGAGTGCCACCCGGGGGGGTACCCGTTACCGTATACAGCTACGACCTAATTTTGGGAAATTGGTACTGTAAAACCGGTTTTGGCCGGAATGGCTGCAGCCGTATATACGATCTTGCCCTGAACGGTTTTAAATACAGTGTAAATACCACACTCCCAATAAGGTTATTAGTTAGTGTCAATTTAAGTGTGTAACTACTACTTTAAGATTGCATTAGTAAGTCTTTGTTTCTATGATCGGGCACATAAAAGCTGGGGGTGGGCAGATGAGCATAGCTACAGATGTCCTTTATGGGCATAAACCCGATGACCTTGTTGTTGAGAACAGAATAGAAACCGACGACGAAGGGAACATCGAATTAATAACGAGTCTCTACTATGTGGCGGGTGGGCAGGATTACGTCCACGAACCCGTAGAAGTGAAAGTGATCTTTGATGATCTCGTAGTGGATTACTGCAAAAACGAGAATATCAAATATCCCCGTGAGTACGTCCAGAGCCTGTATGACGTAGCTTCTTCTTTGGAAGAAGGCGCTGAGAAGTGCCGTAATGCAGCTTACAAGCCAGAGATGGCTATGATGGACTACGTTGACATAATAGATTTGGAGCCGGATGAAGAGTTCTTAGACGCTACAGATTATAGAAATCTGCTGGGTCTAGATATCCGTGAAAAATAAAACAGATGTCGGCCGTATAGCCGATTTAGATGCGATCCTGAAAGGATCAGTCTCTGAGTACTATGTTGCCTCTGTGATAGCAGGCTATGGCTACGAGATAGCCATTGTCAAAGGAATAGGCTTTGATCTGTTAGCAATCTGCCCGGAGACGGGTAAGACATATCGGATAGAAGTTAAGGGGGCGAGTAAGCCAGCCAAAACGCCTAATCAAAAGCCCAGACTTCAGTTTCACGTTAAAAACATAAAGGCTAAGACAACCGATATTGTAGCGTTCCACTATCTGCCGACGGATGATCTGATATTCTTTCCTGCCTGTTCTATAAGAGATAATCAGACAACAGTCGCAATAGAGATTGATACCGGGTTTAAAAAAGACCCGTACCAATCTTGGAAAGAATGCTTTGAAGTGCTGGAGGGGTCGGATTAGGGGGTGGATATATATAGACCCCTCTGGACCGGCAAGCGGGAGCGTACACCTAAAATTGGGTTTTGCATAGCCCCTTTTGAAAAAAAATTTAGAACAAGAAATAACTAGTGTTGAATAGTGACACTTGTTCGTGCTATAACAAAGCGAGAGGGAATGTCGAATCCCGTCAATTTAATTTATGTGAGGGCGGCTGTTGAAGCAGCTACAGGCATTGAGGTGCCGTTAGAGAAGCTGAAGCAGTACTTGCTGCAGGAAGGACTAATTACGCCTTACGAAGCAAAGCACAAATGTCCGATATTTACTGGCTACGGCCCGTATTATTCAAATGAGGACTTTAGCGTAGATGAAACGCCACTCCTCTTACAGGACGACGTTTTTCAATAAATTTCATTAGGTAAAAGGATTGTCAAATGAAGAAAGCGAAATGTGGAGCATCTACCCCCGCCTCTGGTTCTTCTAAGAAAAAAACCATGAATTACGCCTATGGCGGCATGCCTAAGAAGAAGGCCGTAATGGGCTATGGCGGTATGTCAAAGAAAAAGAAAAAGTAACAGTGGCAAGCACTAAGAACGTTAAGCGGTCCAAGTCGGGCCGCTTAGAGTATCGGGGAGAAACGTTTTCTGGCTACAACAAGCCAAAGCGTACCCCGGACGGACCTAAGAAGTTTGCCGTACTGGCTAAAAAAGAGGATCAGATCAAGCTGGTCCGCTTTGGTGATCCCGACATGCGGATCAAGAAGAGCAACCCGGAACGGCGAAAGAACTTCCGGGCACGGCACAATTGCGACACCGCTAAGGACAAGTTCACAGCGCGGTACTGGAGTTGTAAGAAATGGTAGATAGCGCCAAAGAGTACACCGAGAAACAGAAGCTGTTCCTAGAGGCCCTGTACGATCAGGCCGGAGGGGATATCCGTACCGCTATGCGTATGGCCGGGTACTCGGACACTACCAAGATGCAAACTGTAGTGGAGGGCTTGAAGGACGAGATCATTGCTCAGTCCGAGCTTTTGCTGGCAAGCAACACGCCAAAGGCCACCTATAGTATTCTCAACGTTTTGAATGATCCTGCTCATTTGGGTGCAAGAAATGTAGTTTCTGCTGCGCGAGAGATATTGGACCGTGCTGGCGTAGTAAAACGGGAGAAGATAGAAGTCAGCGGCCCGGAGTCTGGTCTATTCATTCTTCCCCCAAAACAACAGGACTCCGAGCCGGATGAGCAACGAGCAGAGTGAAACTAAAGAACTTGGCTGGCCCGATAAGCGTCGCCCGCATGCGAAAGCTAAGATCCCTTACGGCTACAGGGCATCTGAGGGAGATCCTTGTGTGCTTGTTGTTGATACTGATCTCCTGCCTATTATTAATGAAGCTTTTGATCATTTGGATTCTGGGTCTTCTTATCGGGAAGCAGCGGCTTGGCTCACTGCTAAAACAGGGGAAAGCATTAGCCATCAGGGTATCGGAAACCTCTGGAAGCGTCACAGATCGACTAAAACAACTCGTATTAAAGAGCTAGATGCTAAGAAAAAGAAAGCACAGCCTAAATCCAAAGAAGCGCGGCAAGTTCAACAACTTAAGCGCAAAGAAGCGGCAGCCAAGCGCAGCCTTACCCGTACTCAGCAGAAACTAGATAGTTTGCATGGTGGGGACGGGGAGGCCCCAGAAGTAGGAAATGACAGTATTTCAAGCTTTTCTGGTGGCTTAGACTTTGAAGCCAGCAAGCAACAACAGCGCGAAGTCATCTTTGAACCTAATCCGGGGCCGCAAACAGAATTTTTGGCGGCACCAGAAAGAGAAGTCCTCTACGGCGGAGCAGCGGGCGGAGGCAAGTCGTATGGCTTACTTGCAGACCCACTCCGATATTTTGGAAACACTAACTTCAACGGCCTCATCCTCCGAAGAACTAACGACGAACTTAGAGAACTTGTCTGGAAATCACAGGAACTCTACCCGAAAGCGTACCCGGGAGCGAAATGGCAGGAGAAGAAAAGCCAATGGATCTTCCCGTCTGGTGCCAAGCTATGGATGACTTACCTAGAACGTCCTGAAGACGTACTTCGTTACCAAGGTCAGGCCTTTAGCTACATTGCTTTTGACGAATTAACGCAGCATGCCACCTCATTTGCGTGGGATTACATGCGTTCTCGTCTCAGAACCACTGATCCTGACCTACCTTTGTTCATGCGGGCCACGACAAACCCGGGCGGACCCGGTCATCAGTGGGTAAAACGCATGTTTGTGGACCCAGCGCCCGCCGGAAAGCCGTTTGATGCCACCGATTTGGAAACTGGGGACGTTATGAAGTACCCAGAAGGGCACGAAAAGGCCGGTAAGGCGTTGTTTAAGCGCCGATTTATCCCTGCAACGCTAAAAGACAACCCACATCTGTTTTCAGACGGGTCTTATGAGGCAAATTTGCTGTCTTTGCCAGAAATGCAGCGTAGACAGCTACTTGAAGGCGATTGGGCCATTGCTGAAGGGGCTGCATTCCCTGAATTCAGACATAAAGACCACGTTATTGAGCCATTTGAGATCCCAGTGGATTGGAGACGCTTCAGAAGCTGCGATTTTGGCTATTCGTCGTATTCAGCCGTCCATTGGCTGGCCGTAGACCCGGCGTATGAGACGTTGATCGTCTACCGAGAGCTATATTTAAGCAAACACACGGCAAAAGACCTCGGCAGAGCTATAATGGACGCCGAAGTGGGTGAAAAAATTTCATACGGCGTGTTAGACTCCAGTTGCTGGCACAATCGGGGTCAAATTGGCCCAAGTATTGCCGAAGAGATGATAAGTATGGGATGTCGCTGGCGTCCTAGTGATCGATCTGCTGGTGCTAGGGTTGCGGGAAAGAACCGCCTACACGAACTTTTGAAGGTTGATCCAGAGACAGAAAGTCCCGGGATTGTAATCTTCAATAACTGTCGCCAGTTAATCGCTGATTTACCAGTGATACCAAGCTGTCCAAAAGGTAGCGACGATATCGATGTTCGGTATTCTAGCGACCACGCTTACGACAGCATTCGATATGCCATCATGTCCCGTCCCCGGGCGATGAGTCCGTTTGAGGAATGGGGAAATAAAACCGTGCCGACTTATCGGCCTGCCAGCGTTAAATTTGGGTACTGATCATGGGAATAATTGAAAAACCAGACGTAAATGAAACTGATGGTCTTGTTACCGCGTTACAAGAAGACGGAGATGCGGCAGAGCAAAATGCCATGTTTAGTGGCGTTGTCGGTTGGATCGAAGAACGATTTACAAAATCGAACGATATCCGTCTAAACGACGAAAAAAGGTGGCTGCAGTCTTACCGTAACTACCGGGGACTGTACGGACCAGAGGTTCAATTTACCGACCATGAGAAAAGCAGAACGTTTGTTAAGATCACGAAGACAAAAGTCTTGGCGGCATACGCCCAGATCGTGGACGTTCTCTTTGCTGGGTCTAAGTTTCCGATTGGTGTAGAAGCCCCTATTAATAGTAAGGGTATTCCCGACGCAGTTCATTTTGATCCTGCTGCACAGAAACTGGACATTCCTTCTCCTTCGTCTCCGCGCAACGAGATCAAAGACCGATTGGGTGCCGCGACAGGTAAGCTGGAGCGTATTGATGATCAGCTTCAGCCCGGTCCCGGCATCTCCCCCTCGTCGTTTACTTATGAACCGGCGAAAGAGTCTGCCCGAGAAATGCAGCAGCGAATACACGATCAGCTAGACGAGTCTGAAGCTAGCAAGCATCTACGCAACGTTGCTTTTGAAATGGCCTTGTTTGGGACAGGCATCATCAAAGGCCCCTTTGCGTTTGACAAGGAACACCCGGCTTGGAACAAGGACGGCGAGTATGAGCCTCGCATGGAGACTATTCCTCGCGTAGAGCATGTTTCAATTTGGGATTTGTATCCTGACCCTGAAGCACGGTCTATGAACGATGCCGAATACATTATTCAGCGCCACCGCTTGAACCGTAGTCAACTGCGTAATCTCAAGAACCGCCCCTACTTTCGTGGGGATAGCATCGAAGAAGCAATCGACATTGGTTCTAACTATATAAGCAAATATTGGGAAGACGCGTTGGAAGATAACGAGATGCAGCAAGATCGCACTCGTTTTGAAGTTCTAGAGTATTGGGGTGTGATGGACGCGGAGACGGCCGAGCAAGCAGATTTGGATTTGCCTGCCGAGCTTATGGAGCGTGATCAGATTCAGGTAAACGCTTGGATTTGTAACGGCCAGATCCTTCGTCTGGTAATCAATCCTTTTACTCCCGAGCGCATCCCTTTCCACGCCGTGCCTTATGAAGTTAACCCCTACTCCTTCTTTGGTGTGGGTGTTGCTGAAAACATGGAAGATACGCAAGACATTATGAATGGCTTTATGCGTATGGCGGTAGACAATGCTGCCTTGTCTTCCAATCTGTTGATTGAGATTGACGAGACTAACTTGGTCCCCGGCCAAGACTTGAATGTTTACCCGGGTAAGGTCTTCCGCCGTCAGGCGGGCGCACCCGGCCAAGCTATTTTTGGAACTAAGTTCCCGAATGTCACCAACGAGTGTCTGATGATGTTCGACAAGGCGCGGCAGTTGTCGGACGAGTCTACTGGCATGCCTTCCTTTGCTCACGGCTCCACGGGAGTTATGGGAGTAGGTAGAACTGCTTCTGGTATGTCTATGCTGATGGGTGCGGCTGCTCAGAATATTAAAGCAGTGGTACGCAACATTGACGATTATCTTTTGTCTCCGTTGGGTAGAGCGTTGTTTGCTTTCAATATGCAGTTTGCGTTTGATGAAGAGTTAGCCCAAGCCAATCTTTACGTAGTGGCCCGGGGTACTGAAAGCTTGATGCGTAACGAAGTACGCTCTCAGCGTTTGCTGCAGTTTATGAATTTGGCGTCTAATCAAATGACAGCGCCATTTGTGAAGTTTGATTACATCCTGAGAGAAATTGCTGCGTCTATGGATCTGGACGAAGAAAAGATTCTTAATGATCCGAGAGAAGCAGCGATACAGGCCGAGTTGTTGGGTCAGATGCAACAGGCTGCCGGGGGCGGTGCAAACGCCCAGCAGCCAGCGGACGGCATGGACCCAACCGGCGGGGGAGGAGCAATAGTTCCGGGTTTGGCTCCAGAACCCGGCGCTCCCGGTTTTACTGGTGAGGGAGGTGGTGCGAATAGCCCTCCCCCTCCCCCGGCCCCTGAAGGAACTGTCCAGTGACGGAAAAGGTATTTAAGCAAGTACTCCCGCTCGTTAACGATCCTGAGAAGTACAGCTTTCTTTGCGAGTATGTGAAGTACCGGATTGAGATGCTTCGTAATTACATGGAGACGGAAGTTGATCCCTCCAAGCTGCGTTACGTCCAAGGTCAGATTGCGGAGTTGCGTAGGTTTTTAACCCTTCAAGATGAAGCCAGAGAAAAGTCGAGGTAAGGAACATGATTGAGGAAGAAGAAGCGCGTAAAGGTATTACCACAGAAGCTGGCAAAGATATGGCCGATAAGCGTTTTCAATTAGACGAGGATGCGGCGGATCTTGATGGAGATGGTCGTTTAAGCTCTTATGAGCGTCAGCGTGGCGAGGCTATTCAAAAGGCAATGATGGACGACGAGTTTCCAGAAATGTATCACGGCGGATTGATGTGTGGCGCGGAAGAGCCAATGGAAATGGACGAGCCTGAGACGCCAGAACCACCTCCCGGCGCTTTACCTGAAGAAGTTGCGGACGATATTCCGGCTTTCTTAAGCACTGGTGAATTTGTGTTGTCTGCTGACGTAGTGCGTTGGCATGGCCTTAAGCACATTATGGAAATGAGGGATGAGGCAAAAGAAGGCCTCATGGCGATGGAATATGAAGGTCAAATCCAAGAAGTTGAAACCGAGGAATATGATGGCGAAGGAGCTATGGACTCCGAAGTATCGTATGAAGACGGTGCCAGCGAAGAAGGGGTCGAAGAGTTACTCGCGGAAATCCCAGCCCCACCCGCTGAAGGAGACATATTAGAAACTGCAGTACTGTCCGTAGCTGAGATGGGTTCGGAAGATATTGAAGATGATTATTACCCCAGCAAAGAGGGGCAGTTTTCTTTCATGCCAAAAGTTAGTTTTGCTTTAATCAAGTAGAGGTAAATATGGCCGCCAAAAAGAAGAAAGCAAAGTCGAAAGTAAATGCTGCTGGTAACTACACCAAGCCGACGATGCGTAAGAACCTGTTTAACAAAATTAAAGCCGGTTCAAAGGGCGGAAAAAGTGGACAATGGTCAGCGCGAAAAGCGCAAATGCTTGCCAAAGAATACAAAGCGAAGGGCGGAGGTTACAAAGACTAATGGCTCTTAAAAAATCTCAAAAGTCGCTGAAGAATTGGACGAAGCAGAACTGGCGTACCAAGTCAGGAAAGAACAGTACGCAAGGGCCGAAAGCTACAGGTGAGAGATATCTCCCAGAGAAGGCAATTAAGTCTCTCTCTTCTAGCGAGTACGCCGCCACAACTCGGAAGAAACGGGCCGACACGAAAAAGGGCAAGCAGCATTCATCGCAGCCCAAGAAGGTCGCCAAAAAGACAAGGAGCTATAGAAAATCGTAATTGCGTGGGAACGGGCTACCCGCAAACCTTTGATCTACTGATCAAACTACTTTTCGGCCCCCTCTATATTTTTTTAAGGTGATTATAACATGCCAAAGTACAAAGGTGCGTATAAAGAATTATTGAATGAGGAAGAAACCCCTCAAGTTGAAGAAGTAGCTGCTGCTCCAGCACAAGACCAAGAAGAAGAAACGTTTAAAAAACGTTATGGTGACCTGAGACGGCATATGCAAGATTCTTTAAAAAAGAAAGACCAAGAACTTGCGGAAATCAAAGCACAGCTAAACGATGCCACAAAGGCTCAAATTAAGTTTCCTAAGTCGGAAGATGAAGTAGCCCAGTGGGTTAAGAAGTACCCGGATGTAGCTAAGATTATCGACACCATTGCACAAAAACGTGTCATGGAAGGCGTTGAGATGGCGAAGGGTACGGTGAACGAAGCTAATGACAGGGTAAAAGAGCTTGAGGGTAAGCTTAAACGTACTGAAGCAGAAAAAGTTTTAAAGTCTATTCACCCGGACTTTGACAAGATTCGTGCCGACTCAAAGTTTCACGATTGGGTTATGCGGCAGCCTCAGTATATTCAAGATGTTCTGTATAAAAACAATACAGACGCGACTGCGGCGGCCCGAGCAATTGATCTGTACAAGGCGGATCGGTCCAAGTCCTCGGGATCAGCTAAAAAGTCGGCTGCAACATCCGTTAAAAATTCTGGACAAAGTGCTGTTCTCGCCAATGGGAAGACACGTTTTTCAGAAAGTGCTGTGGCAAAAATGTCTGGTGCTGAATACGAGCGAAACGAAACAGCAATTATGGAAGCGATGCGTGACGGTACCTTTGAGTACGATTTAAGCGCAGGCGCAAGATAAGGTATTGCTAAAGCACTAGTTGGTGTGTTATAACAACATCAATTAGTGCTTTTTTGCACTTTGCAGAGCCGCTACGGCCCACCTCTGCGCTTAACAGTTTCAGAAAATAAGGTTTTAGAATACCTGATTTCAGAGGCCCTTAAGCTCCGAGTTACCTTGGTCGGTACCAAAATTTACCGGGGTAGCAGCGTAGAGGTTTTGACACCCCCTGAAAGCCAGCCCTACAGCTAAAATTTTTCTGATCATTTAATCGCACTTAGTTTTAAGTGCTTGTTTTTATTTGATTTTAGGAATTTTAATTATGGCTTTTGGAAGCGCAGGCGGTTATAACAACCTCCCCAATGGGAACTTTTCTCCCGTAATTTACAGTCAGAAGGTACAAAAATCCTTCCGTAACTCTTCTGTTGTAGAAGACATCACTAACACTGATTATATGGGCGAGATTGCCAACTTTGGCGACTCTGTTCGTATCATCAAGGAACCAGAAATCACCGTTTCTAGCTACTTGCGCGGCACTTCCGTAGCTGCTCAAGATCTGTCCGACGCTGATTTCTCTCTTGTTGTTGATCAAGCGAACTACTTCATGTTCAAAATCGACGACATCGAAGCGGCTCACAGCCACGTTAACTTCATGGATCTTGCGACTGATCGTGCAGCTTTCCGTCTGCGTGACACGTTTGATGCTGAAGTTCTCGGCTATCTTGCTGGTTGGGAAAAGAACAACTCTGGCGATTGGATTCGTCGTACTGCAGTAAACGGCTCTAAGGCTGACACTACTGCTGACAACGATGAATTGCTGGCAGCAAACAAGCTCGACATCACTGACTTCGGTGGTACCGACTTGGGCGTTCAGACAGAGACTACTTCTATCCCTGTTGCAGCAAATGGCGGCTCTGGTGCTATTACTTCACCTCTCGCTATTCTCAACCGTATCGCTCGTAAGATGGACGAAGCTAACGTAGACACTGAAGGTCGTTGGTTCGTAGCTGATCCTGTCTTCTTTGAGATCCTGATGGATGAGAGCAGCAAGTTTGTTGATAACGATTTTGCTGGTGGACAAGACGCTGGTGACATCATCCGTAACGGCCGAGTAGGTTCTGCTCTTGTCCGTGGTATGCGTGTCTACAAGTCTAACAATCTGCCCTTTATCGGAACTGGTTCAGGCACTTCTGCTTCTACTGGTTCAGAGACAAACTTTGGTGTGATTGTTGCTGGTCACGATTCAGCCGTCGCTACTGCACAGCAGATCGACAAGACTGAGTCTTATCGTGATACAGCCAGCTTCGCTGACATTGTACGCGGCATGCAGCTTTATGGTCGAAAGATCCTTCGCCCAGAAGCTCTGTTCACTGCTTGCTACAACCAAGCGTAAGACGGTATGGGAGGGGCCTACCGGCCCCTTCCTTCTTTTTGAAGGAATGATATGAGTACTTATCTCTCACTTACCAATCAGTTGCTCCGCAGGCTCAACGAAGTTGAGATATCCCAAGCGGATTTTTTGGTTACGAGGGGTGTTCAGTCAGTTGCTAAAGACGCTATTCGTTCTTCTATTGCCCACATTAACCGGGCAGAATTTGAATGGCCTTTTAACGCTGCAATTCATTCTACGACGCTTGTTGTCGGCCAAGAAGAATATTCGTGGCCTCAGTATTTTAAAGTTGTAGATTGGAATAGTTTTCAGATTCAGAAAGACGACACGTTGAGTGTTTCTAATAAGCATCTCTCGCATATTTCTAGGGATTCTTATTACAAAGACTACAAGGATGCGGACGACGATGCCGGAGCAGTTGGCGTAAGTTGTCCGACGTTTGTATTTGAAGGGCACGGTAATGGTTATGGTGTAAGTCCATCACCAGATAAAACCTATGCTCTGAAGTTTCGGTATTACTTAAATTATACGGATCTTGTTAATCATGATGATGCAACCCGAATACCGAATACTTATGACCCTGTGATTATCGAAGGTGCGCTGTACTACATGTACACCTTCCGAGATAACTTAGAAGCTGCTGGATTAGCTTTGACGCTTTTCCAACAAGGCATCAAGGAGATGCAGAGCATTTTAATTAATAAGTACGACAGCATTCGCGACACTCGGGTTGAGAGAGTAGTACGGGTAATTAGGTCCGTAGCGTAATGCCAGAACAAGTAGATTCAACAAAGGTTATTTGTGTTGGTGGTCTTAACTCAAATGAAAATCATCTCCAGCTTTCTCAAGATTTACCGGGGAGTGCTGTAAGATTGGTTAATTATGAAGTCAGTCTTTATGGCGGGTATCGTCGTGTGCAAGGCTATAAAGTCTATGACACAAGTGCGCCTGCGGTTGATCCGACTGGCGCGGATGGGCCTGTCCAATCTCTGACGTTCTTTAGAAACGACAACACCTTTTTGACAGAGTTATATGCGACTCGGGCAGTGAAAAGCTTTGAGTTTGTGGCAACAGCGGGTCAAACACAGTTTAGTGGTGCGGATGATAATAGTCGAACGGTAGACCTCCCTTTCCCTAATGATATTAGAGTTACGGTCAATGGGGTCCGAAAATATTTAAGTATTGATTTTGCTTCTAGCACTGCTGCTGTAGTTTTTATTAATGGGTTGTCTGAAGGTGATGTCGTAAAAATCGATCCGGCCGAGTACTGTTTTTATAAACATTCTCTTGGTTCTTGGAATAAAGTTACACTGCCGACAGGGGTTAGAAGAAAGAAATTCTCGGGGACTTTGACACAGTTGCCGTGCAAAGTTCGGTCTGTCCAAAACAACTTTGGTTCGGGCAATATCATTATTTTTGTTGATGGCGTTAATGAACCGCTTATTTACGACGCTACTACATGGAGTTTGATTACCGTTGCCGGTGCGGGAACATCGAGTGATCCCGGCGGAGCAAATGCATTGGTCCAGCCTGCTCTAGTAGATGTTTTTGAGGGCCATGTTTTCTTTAGTGGGGATCGCCAAAATGATAGTGTCCTTGCTCACTCTGCTCCAAACAACCCTTACGATTATACTGCCGCCTCTGGTGGCGGTCAGCTTACTATGGGTTTTGATGTTGTTCAGTTTAAGGCGTTTAGGGGAGATCTTTTTGTCTTTGGTGAAAGCCGCATTAAGAAAGTTAGTCCCGAGATCACCGCTGGTTTTGTTCAAGAACCTGTAACTAACAACATTGGATGTGTTGCCCGAGATAGCGTCTTGGAAATTGGTGGTGATTTAGTCTTCTTGGCACCAGATGGATTGCGTCCGGTTGCGGGTACGTCGCGTATTGGAGATGTTGAGCTAGAGACAATCTCTAAGGCCATACAACAGCTTTTAAAAGATCTTGGTTCTGTTCATGACCTCAACACTCTTAATGGTGTGGTAGTCCGATCCAAATCTCAACTGCGGTACTTTGTAGGGGATGACTCAACCAGTGCTGCAGAAAGCCAAGGAATTATTGGCGGTTTGCGCTCTTCAGACCAAAGGCTTGGTTGGGAATTTGGAGAGTTGCTTGGAATTAGAGCAAGCTGCTGTACTAGTGATTATGTCAACGGCGAAGAGTTTGTTCTTCACGGCGACTATGACGGTAATGTGTATCGTCAAGAAAGCGGGACTACTTTCAACAACCAGCCTATCTTGGCCGTGTACAGCACCCCATTTTTAGATTTCGGTGACCCGGGTGTTAGTAAAGTATTGAAGAAAGTCGATACTTTTATCCGGGCAGAAGGCCCCCTAGAAATGAACATCGGGGTCACGTTTGATTGGAATGACCCAGAAACTGCGAAACCCCCTACCTACATAGAAGGTGTGGAAGGTGCGCCGGTTGTTTATCGCGGCATAAACATCAACTACGGCGGAGCAGGCGTTGCCTATGGTGGTAGCGATAAGCCCGTCATGCACACGAATGTGCAAGGTTCTGGGTACGCCGCACAAATTAATTATGTTTCTCTCGGTGACTTTGATCCCTATTCAATTCAGGGCTTGGTCGTTGAGTACACGACGGCAGGACGGCTCTAATGGCGGGATATACTAGGCAATCTGTTGCTGACATCATTAATGGTCAGTTAATCACAGCCCCTCCCCTAAATGCGGAGTTCAATACTCTTGCAGCAGCTTTTGATGGCGTTACTGGACATACCCATTCCGGCGCTACCGGGGACGGTCCTAAGATACCGATTGCTTCGTCCGTGGTTGGCTTTCTCGCCCCGGATAATGGTGGTGTAGGCGGTAAGAATAATACGACGGCTACTGTTGATCCTGATGTCTTAAATGACAATACGCAGGGCTACGCCCCGGGATCTATCTGGATTAACTCTACTACGCAGCGTTACCACGTTTGTACGGCGAATGGCACAAACAATGCTCAGTGGGCTGAAGTTACTATCATCCCGCCTAACAATGTTATTACGCCAAAGCTAACGAACAATGTTGATCTCGGAAGTTCTACAAAACAATTTAAAGATCTGTATGTAGACGGCACGGGGCACATTGATACGCTCAGTGGTGATGATGCCACCCTAACGAATAATCTAGGCGTCGGTGGCACAATCACAACGGGTAACGCAACCGTGTCAGGCACGGCTAATTTGGGTAATTCCGTAACAGTTGGCGGGGGTGCAATTGATAACACTCCGATTGGTACGACGACTGCTCAAGGGATTATTGGTACTACAATTCAAGCGACTACGGCATTTAATGGCCCGCTGACCGGCAATGTTACCGGAAATGTAGTTGGAAATTTGCAGGGAGATGTTACCGGCAATGTTACCGGAGATCTCACAGGTAACGTTACTGCTACTTCTGGTACCACTACGCTTGCTAATGTGTCGATCACCGGCTCTCTGGACATGAACTCAGGCACGGTTGGTACTGTTACTAACCTGTCTACGCCCCAGAACCCGGCAGATGCCGCGACCAAGCAATATGTCGATACGTCTATCCAGAACGTGATCGACACGGCCCCGGCCGCTCTTGATACGCTGAATGAGTTGGCGGCTGCTATTAATGATGATGCTAACTTTGCATCTACCGTAACGAACTCTCTGGCCCAGAAAGTTTCTAAGAATGGCGACAGCATGTCCGGCATTCTTAACATGGGCAACAACAAGGTTACGAGCCTTGCTGCACCTACGGCCACCGGGGATGCCGCCAATAAGTCTTATGTTGATACACAAGACGGAACGCGAGTTGCCAAGTCTGGCGATACGATGTCCGGTAATTTGGACATGGGCAGTAACCGTATTTCAAATCTGGCGAGTCCTTCGACGCCCACGGACGCTGCAAATAGATCTTATGTAGATAGTATCTTAGGCTCGGCCACAAATGCCGCGTCCAGCGCCTCACAGGCTTCTGCTTCGGCCGCATCTGCCGCTGCTAGTGCTTCGGCTGCAAGTTCTTCACAGTCTGCCGCTGCGACTTCAGCGGGGGCTGCTGCAACTTCTTTGTCAACATTCCAAGGACTGTTTTTAGGCTCTTACGCTACGGCCCCGTCTACATCTGGGGTTACTGCGGGAGCTATTTATTACAACACAACAAGCCAAGCATTATTTATTTTATCTGGGGGAAGTTGGGTTGGTGCCGTCTTTAGTACGGGCGGGGCCATGTTCGGTGTTAACAACCTGAACGATGTTGCGGATGCTGCTATTTCACGCACTAATTTAGGTGTGTTGGGAATTGCAAATAATTTAAGTGACGTAGCAAATGCAACAACAGCCCGTACTAATATCGGGGCGCTGGCACACGATGCGAATCTACAGTCTTTTGTAGATACGTTTACGTTACCAACGGTGGACGGCGATGCGAATCAAGTTCTTCGTACTACAGGTGCGGGAACTCTTGAGTTTGGAACCGTGTCCGCTGGAGGCGGTAGTGCCGCTAAATATACAATTTTTGATGCAACACTTACTGACGCTGTCTTTAAGTCTAGCTACAATATTACCACGGACAATTTAACAATTACCGGGAATTGGCAGGGGTTTTCCGACCCAGATACTATTCTGCACGTTTCCGACATTCCAACCATTGGAAGTGACGGGAGTTATTTTGAAACGGATACAACCCTGACTGCAGGACATGCTTTTTATCAAGTCTTGTATGTCTCGGATGGTTCAGATGTGACTGTTTCAAATAACGTCACCGTTCAGGGCTTCGGCATAGCACCGGCACCGGGTGAGTCTGCAACCCAAGATGCGGTTAGGTCTACGGGTGAACTCATGTACTTCGGAACTGATTAAAGGGCAATAAAATGGCGTCAAGAACTTCACATTTAGTTAATCCCGAAAAAGGCGTATTGCTCTATGAAAATGCGGGAACAAAGGCCGAGTTAATTTCGGTACATGCCGTATCCCATGATGGGACGAAAAATCCTGCGTTATCGTTTGCTATTGATACGAACAATAGCCGCCCATTAAATTTTGAAAAATCTCTTTATTCTCTTTCTGCCAGTATTACTGCTTCGGATAGGCTGGTAGACCTTGACTCTAGAAATAACGGCAAGGCTCCTATTTATGATCGCGCAAATACTACTTCTCTTATGGGAAGTGCTTCTGGACCGTTTGCTAGTGGTTCGCATTGGCCCAATCGTTATTTAGCTGTCGATCCTTGGATGACTGTGAAGCCTTCAGAGTATGGAAATGCTTCGGACAGTGTTTGTAGTCTTTTGACTTGGAGCACATACAACAATAGTTCATGGTATTACTATGACAATATTCTTGATGATCGCGCAGGAGCCAGTAACCCCGACAATTATTATCACTTTTTTAATTCTACCAATAACGTTAGCGGCCAAACAGCTGACCAAGGTATAAATTATTATGACCGGGGCTGGGCAGCAGATCAGTATACCAATATGTTTATGGGCTGGAATAATAATGCCTACATGTCGTTTGGCGGTGTGTGGAATGGAACGGGCTACGGATCGAGCAATAGAAGCTCCGATAGTTTTCTTTATCAGCGATATGGTACTGGTTTTGATAGTCAAAGCTATGAATCCCAGACTTACTCCTACTCCCCCCTAATTTATGCTGATGGGGGTGTTTTTGTTGTAAATTTGCGGAGATATAACAGCACTTCAGCGTCTTATGTGCATATTATTCCCATCCGATATTACTTTGGTGATTTGCCCTCGGATAAGGCTTCTATGACACTAGCCGCTAACCAACTTTATCTAGATGGAGGAAATAATTATAGTCAGCCTATTTCCAACAACTATAGTTGGGGTTCCTATTTTTATACTCCTTATGGGGCTTATCAGTGGCATAAGTACAATAAAGCAAACGACAAGTACTATTTTTGTTTTAAGAATTCAACCGAATCCAACGCCGGTATTTGGGAATGGGAATGGGTCGATATGACAAACAGTGCTTCTGTTTCCTACGGTGCAATGTCCAACCTAACGGGCAACGGGCCGGCCGGAAATACTTATGAAAGTTATACCGTAGGCTCTTGGCAAAGGGTCGCAGATTATCCTCTAGATTCAACAACGGCTAATATGGCACCTCCGTATAAAATTGGCGCAAACTTATGGGTTTCGCAAACAGATGGTGGTGGGGCATACTATTCTACAGATCTTAAAACGTGGCAAACGGCATCTTCCTATTTTAGTGATATCAATTCACTTTATGTTGTTGCCAATCACGGGGCCAATGAAGAGAAGTTCTATGGGAAATCCAACACGACCAGTGTAGTGCGGCCGACATCAGGATTTTCTGATGTTCCAACAGCAGGGCTACTAGAAAAAAATACACCTGTAGGAAATTACAGTCGTACCGGCATTATTTTAAATCCCGGTGATTGTATTTATTCTGAAAATGCTGACCTAGCAACGGCGCTGTCCATAACAGTGAATGCGGTGGATATGTAATGGCTAGAACAATTCGACTTAACACTGCATCAGGCGCTGCTGCTTCTTCAGGAAGTAGCGGGCTAAGTCAAGCACAAGTAGAGACTATCGTAGATGATAAGGCCCGCTGGATATTGGCTTATGAAGCTGATTACTCAAGTAGTGGTATTCCTACGGGTTACTTGCCTTTAATTCCGACCGTCGATTTTGATAATGTTTCCGCTTATCACTGTGTTATGAGAGGCTTTGGTCCGAGTACTAGTAGCACTCGCCTGCAGTTTAGACTTATGAACGGCTCTAATCCAATAGCGGGTTCTAGTAGCTGGAGCTATCAAGCTGTTTATGGGAATTCTCAGTACAATGGCACTGGAAGCAATACGTCTTTCAACAATGGTCTTTTTGCACCCAGCCAATGGGTCAATGATTCTTATGCTACTGGCAATGCTCAAAATCATAAGGAAGTAACTTTTTTCATTAATAGGTCAAACGCGCCTAGTAGTGGGAGGCGAGCTATGGATGTGGATTACTTGGCGTATATTCCTGCTACAGGTGGCTATCAAGGTCAAGCTTCTCGTAGCTTCCATATAATATATGCTTCCGGCGATTTTGACAAAATTGAATTTGGTCTTAACGGAGGTTCTTATTATGACCTCTCTAATGCCGCAACAACACCTACTGTACAGGTGTATAAGCAACTTCGCGCCCCCGCGACTTAATTTTTAACAAGGAAACTTCACAATGTCTAAGATTATTGTAGATCAGATACAGAAGAACGGCGGGGACGTACTGACTCTGCCGACTAACGATGCAACGGCAAATAATCAGCCTCTTGTTGGCTCAACAACTGGCGTGTTGTCTCACTCTCCTTTGTCTTTGCCCGCCGCAGATGGAGCAGCCAATCGTCCAGTAACAACTGACGGCTCTGCTCAACTGCAGTTTGGTGCATTCAGCCTTCCTACTGGTACCGGCGCTAACGGCCAAACCCTTGCAACGGACGGAGCAGGCGGAACTTCATGGGCACCCCCACCGGATAATCTGCCTAATCACACAAATTCGGACAACATTATCGGTACGGTTGTAACGACCTCCGGTCAACAAAACTCGTACTCAACCGGGGATTGGACCTCTAGTGGTCCTTGGACTACGTATCGCCACGATAACTTTTTTAATAGCAGCACAAATTATATACAGGGCTGGAATATGTTCATGTCGGATGGGTATCCAAATTCCCCCAACACCGATAGATTTTATTCCAATAACACGGGGTATGACTTACATCGTGAGACGCAGTTTGCAGCAAATTATCGCGTAGGTTACAACTACAAAGATCATTATCACAATGATAATGAGTCTAGCTATGGCGGTTTTTCATGGCGTTGTCTCCCCATCAGAAATGGAGGATCTTCTTCCGTAACTGTTAATATATATGCCTATGCATCTTCCTACACAACGTACGCTGGTTGTTCTCTTGGCTACTTTACTCCTACTTACAGCAGCGGCACGAATTATGCCAATGTAACAGGCGGATCATGGACCCAGATTTCGTCTTATAATGCTAATTCTGAAGCGTACAACATGACCGGCTCTATCACCATTCCAGCCGGTACGACTGTGTTGGTATTCTGTAATGCCGCTCGGGCGTACAAAACAACCTATCGGTTTATGGATACTAATTATTTTTATAATTTACATACAACGTTTGCAAGCGCCGACGTTTATTGCGATTTGAAAATGTTGCAAACGTTGGCAGAAGGTCGGTGTACTCACATGGGCCAAACCACCGATTCAACTTTTTACATCTACAACCATTGTGCAAATCTATTCGGAGATCGATAAATGTACGTTAAATTTAATTCATCTGGCCGAGTAGAGGCCACTCAGCAAACTGAAGCAACGGGCTTTCAGGAAGTTGATGATAGTCTTTTGCCTTACGCAATCTTAGAAGATGGGGTTGTTCGTGCCCAAACTGAAGCGGAGATTGCCGCCGACGAAGCTGCATATACTTCTGCAGCTAACGCGATAAGCAACCGAAATAAGCGCAACCGTCTGCTTAATGACTCTGATTGGGTAATTACAAAAGCCCTAGAGGCCGGAGGTTCTGTTCCTGCTGATTGGGCAACGTATCGGACTGCTCTTCGCGATTTGCCTGAGCATGCTAACTGGCCCGATCTTGACGACGGCGATTGGCCGACTGCGCCTGCTGCGTAATTCATCTTTTCCATAGGTGGTAGAGATGGATGAAAAGCAGATACAGGCTTTAGTTGAGAAAGCAGCTAAAGAAGGGGCGCGACAGGCTCTAAGAGACATCGGACTTTCTGATGAGGAAGCATACGATGATGTCAAAGAGCTTCGCGGCCTTCTTGATGCATGGCGAGAAACTAAACGCACCGTAGGACAGACCGTAACCCGGATCTTTACTACGGCGCTTTTGACTGCTCTGGCAGCGGGCATTTGGATGAATTGGTGGCAAGAGAAATAGAACCGGCAGTTTATTCTGCTCAGACAGTTTTAGAAGGATTGTATTTGTTTAGTAATAGCTCTTTGGGAGACGAGTTGACCATAAACGAGTTTTGTCAGCAGTATGTTAACCCTTTGATAAGTGGGAAAGTCTGCATCCAATATGATGATAAAGGTAAGCCAACGGGCTGTAACACATGGTGCTTTTTGACGGATGAACAGGCAGCTTTGATGAACACAACGGGCTTTTGGCCTTCATTAGAGGATTATCAAAAAAATGATGGAGATCAATTGTGGGGTTTTTGGACTGTTTCGATAGCTGGAAAAGGCGTTAAGCAAATTCGCAATTTAATAAAACTGGGAAAACGGATGTACGGAAGGCGCCCGTTTTACTTTGTCAGAGACACTGATTTTCATCAAAACGTGAGAAGAGGAACGACATAATGGGTGGCAAGAAAACAACCAATGTGACTAATCAAACTGGTCTTGGTGATCAGCAATTTGCTGATTTAAGCGGGGGACAGGATACTTTAATACAAGGCCAAACAACGCTTGGTGAAAATCAAGTTCAGCTTGGTCTGGGTATTGATAATCTCAATACCGATATGAACACCGGGTTTACAACGTTAGGCCAGAATAACGCCAACAACACGCAAAGTATCCTTGAAGGACAACAAGGTGTTCAAGATTATCTGAATACTCAGACAGAGAATTTTACGAATCAAATGAACCTCGCAAATGAAGCTCGCGCGGCTGCCCAAGCACAAGCTCAAGCAGCGGCACAGGCTGCTGCAAGTGCTGCCCAAGCACAAGCGAGTGCTTTAGCAGGCCTTAAAGGCACAACCGAAACCGGCTTTGCAAATACAAAGTCAGCACTGGATCAAGGCTTTGCAAATAATGAAGAGAGATTTCAGCAAGCAGCACGAGCTCGGCGGGATTTCCAAAACGCATCGAATGATGACCGACAGCGGATCTTTGAATTGCTTGATCTTGGACAAATAGAAGGTAAACAAGCTACTTTAGATGCCCGTGCTGCCCTTATGCAAGGCCAGAGCGGTATCAGGGATAATTTATCGGCTACGGAAGCTGCGTTGTTAGAGCGTTCTCAGGCCGCTCAAGATTATCTTGAAAATGTTGCTACGACTAATCAAGCCGCAAACCTTGAACAGCAAATGGCAATTCAGGATCTGCTTAATACCTACGGCGGAAACTTGGATGCGTACTATCAAGACTTGGCGGCATCTAACGCTGCCTCTGCCGAGCGTCAAGGAGAGCTTCAAACTGGTCTGGATACCTTTAGGTCTGACCAAGCGCAAGCCAATACGCTGGGACAACAGCAACAGGCACAGTTGTTGGATACTGTTCTGTCTGGCACTGACTCGCTGACAAACACTATAGCGGGTGTCGGAGATACTTTAGTCTCTGGACAAGAAGGTTTGATGTCTCAGAGTGAAGCCGCGAGAAATGCCCTTACTGATGACATTGCAGATGTTATGTCTAATCAGGCCGCATCTGAGCAACTTAACAACATGAACTTCGCCCAAGTTTCTCAGTTGGTGACCTCTGGGTTTGAAAGTGACGATCCGCAATATCAAGCTATGAAGCAAGAGTTCACGGATCGCATGGACTTCATGCAGAAGATTGTTTCTGATCAGAACCTTGATATCAGTGATGACTTGAGAAATACCTTCAATACGATGGTTAGCAGTTTTGACGAGCAAGGCGCTTTGATTTCTCAAACCCAAGTAGGGAATGATGTAATCAGACGCGCCATAGATGATCAGGGAGATTTGTTCTTAACTCGATTCAATCAATACGGAGATCGTATTGCACAAGGCAACATGAACATCAATGTCCTAATGGGCCGCCTGAATGAGTTGGGATACGTCCCGGGTAGTTCACAAAATATGGCGAACACATCGGGCACAGCTTTGCCGCCTAGTGCAGCATTCGGCTCTTCAACAAATCCCGCCGCTCAAACAACAGGATAAGTTGATGATTCCAGATACTACATCAGACGCTGGCATTGACCTGATTAAGAAGTTTGAGGGTCTTCATAAAGTCATGGATGACGGCATGGTCCGTAGCTATCGCTGTCCGGCAGGACGCTGGACGATAGGGTACGGCCACGTTAAGGGCGTCCGCTCCGGCATGAAGGTCACCGCGCAAGAGTGCGAGGATTTTTTAAGGCAGGATTTAGAGTGGGTAGAAGAGGCTGTAAAAAAGCACGTTAAAGCGCCTCTAAGTCAGCTTCAGTTCGATGCTCTCGTATGCTTTGTTTTTAACATTGGCGAGACAAACTTTAAATCTAGTACGGCTCTCAAACTGTTGAATGCAGGCCGATATGATGATGTTCCAGAACAGATTATGCGCTGGAACAAAGCCACTGTTAATGGTGAGAAAAAAGAGCTAAAGGGACTGACTCGCCGTCGTGCGGCCGAGGCTGCGATGTTCACAATGGATGAGCCACTTGCTTCTTCTGGTGGCAATCTGATGATCCAAAAACCCGAGGCCTCTGCAACGAAGCCTTTGAAGAAATCAAAGACTATGGCAGGCGCTGGGGCCGCTGGTGTTGGTACGGCAGGCACCGCAGTTATGGATGCGGCCAGCCAATTTGAGAACCTAATTTATTACAGCGACACAATTAAATATGTGTTTTTGGGCTTAACCATCGTGGGCATCGCCCTAGTAGCGTGGTCCAGATTTAAAGATCATAAGGAAGGCGTTCGTTAATGTTTGGAATTTTCGGCAGCATCAAGACTGTTCTAATGGCCGTGTTAAGTGCCGCCCTTCCCGTTTTGTATCTATTCGGGCGTAAGGCGGGGGCACAGAAAGAGCAGCAAAAGACATTAGAAAGAATAGCCGAGAAGGAAAAACAGAGAGCCGAATTTTACAAGACATTGGAACGAAAGAATGCTGAAGAAAAGGCTAATACTCCTAACACTCGCGACGAGCTTACTGACCGCTTGCGCGAACATGGTTTATGAAACAGAACTGGAAATTTACTGCCCAGACATAGTTTCGTATTCCGATGAGTTTAATGCTCGTCTTATTGACGAGCTACAAGCCTTGCCGCCAGATTCTGTTGAAGACCCATCTGCGATAGTAATTGCTATTGCTAACTATGCCACTCTTCGTCGTCAAATAGAAAATTGTACTAAACAAAGAGACTCTGCGAATGGCAACTGAAATAACTGTACCAAATTTAGATGTCGATACAGCCGTTGCGTCGGGGGCTTTTACGGACGGAGCGGAAGGGCAAGGGGCTACCGCAGGAACAACGTACAGCGGTCCTTTCGGTAATTTTACTTTAACGCCCGAGCAAATTGCTGCGGCTCAAGCGGCTGCAGGCGGCGGGGCTGGCTCGACTACGAATCCTAATACTGCAAGCTCTGTGGCGGCCAATGCGGACACCGTAGGCGGAGTAAACGTAGCTGAAACATCCGCCAATATTTTGGATAATCCGGTAGAGTTCCTGACCGGCCAAGGAGCAACACTTACAGGCGCGGTTGACGCTATTGATCCCAATACGGTTGGGACTAATCTTAACAACGCTGACTACAACATGGATGTTGGCGGTTTGTCTGGCACTGCTACCCAAGTAGGTACTGCAACGGCTGGTTCTCAAGGATACGAAGCATCTCTTGGGTCCGCTCAACAGGCGGCGGACGTAATTGCGAAGGACGCAACTACCGTTGATGCCGTTACGACGCAAGATGCAGTCGAAATGTCGAATGCCCAGCTACAAGCGGCTACGGCAGAAGTTACCGACGATGCCCTTGTTAATGTTGATATGTTCGACATGCAGGGTCTGGCGACGGGTATCAACGAAGACGGGTCTATCAATGAAGTAGGTAAGGCGTTTAACACCGTCTATACCCAAAACATTTCTAACGTCGTTGATACGAGTACCGTAAGCGGAAAGATGCTGGCCCAGCGCCTTGGAGAAGGTAACTACCTAGACGCGAAGGCGACAGTCACTGGCCAGCTTTCAATGATAAGCGAGGACTTTGTTGATCCGGTAACCGGCGAGACAAAGATCCCTCCGTATGCTGCAGCGGCTCTTAAGGGAGTCAACCGTATGATGGCCTTTAAAGGTGTCACCGGTACTGCGGCCTTAAATGCTGTGGCTGCTGCGACTATGGAGTCCATCCTCCCAATCGCACAGTCTGAAGCTACGATCTTTAACAATCTTGTTGTCAAGAACCTCGACGCCCGGAACACGCAGGCGTTGAACACGGCTAACATTTTGGCCCGTATGAATATGGCGGACCTTGATGCGCGTATGACGCAAGCTGTAACGAATGCCAAGACGTTTATGACTTACGATTTGGCAAACCTTGATAACGAGCAACAGGTCGCACTATTTAAAGCACAGGCTCGTCAGCAGTCAATTATGGAAGACGCAAATCAAGCTAACGTAATGCGTCGTTTCAATGCTGAGAATGAGATGGAGATGACTAAGTTCTATGACAACTTAGGCGCTCAGATCGAACAGTTTAATGTGTCACAGATGAACTCTATGACGCAAGCTAATATGGATGCAAAGAACCGAGCCTCCGAGTTTACTGCTGATGCAGCTAATCGGGTATCGATGTTTAACGCCCAGCAGATAAATACGACTGCTATGTTTAATGCGGAACAACTAGACCGCATGACGCAGTTTAATTTGAATCTTGAGAACAATCGGGAACAGTTTTATCTAGACATGCAGTATCAAGTAGATGCCTCAAACGCCAAGTGGCGTCAGGCCGTGACACTGCAGAACAACGAGAATGAGTTCAATGCGGCTGCAATTGATGTCCGTAACATTGTCAATCTGACTTCAGAGCAGCTTAATCAGCTTTGGGACCGGGCAGACAGCCTGTTGGATTATGCGTGGCGCTAGGGTGAGAACGAAAAAGATCGTGAAACTAGAATTGAAATTGCCAAGCTACAAGCAGAAGCACAACGTTATGCGTCAAGAAAAAGCTCACAAGGATCTGCGCTAGGTGGTCTGGGTAACGCCATAGGTTCTATTGGAGCCGCTCTGGTATTTTCCTCCGATGAGCGACTGAAAGAAAATATTGAAGTACTCAAAGTAATGCCTAACGGAATTGAAATTGTAAGTTGGACATGGAACGAAACCGCTAAGAAACTTGGTCTTACCAATAGCTTTAACTTTGGTGTGATTGCCCAGCAAGTAAAAGAAATTATGCCAGATGCAGTGCTTATGGATAAAGCCTCTGGGTACTACAGCGTCAACTACTCGGAGATTTTTTAATGACTTTTGAAGAAGCGATTATTGAATCTGTTCGCCAGTACTACAAGGGCAAAGATCCAGAAAACTACATGGAGGCCCGGGGCGAGGATATTAAATACACCCGCGAGTACTTTGATAAATTAGAAGCTGAAGTTTTAGATGAACCAAAGCCAAAAAAGAAAGCTAAAAAAGACATGACGGAGGGTGACGATGATCAGGCCTAATGTATTTGATGGCCCGATCCCCGGAGCCAATTTTACTTCAGATGAGCGTAATTGGCCGTGGCACCGAGCGCCAGATATTACGGATACTGATGAAGCCCTAGACTATATAGCTGCTCAGTTTGCAGAAACCAGTAGAGGTTTTCGATATCTAAATTTTTTAGAAACCGGGG
>MDTB01200232.1_pt1 | contig 24908 bp, 19 predicted proteins | sample 811161 | NCBI WGS metagenome assembly MDTB01 (sample SAMN05326650, study PRJNA326480) | marine metagenome | isolation source: seawater | place: Mediterranean Sea | collected 2009
AACGCAAATTAAATTTTTTAACGACAGAAATAATTTTTTTTGGTTTATATCTTTTTTTAAATTTTTTAATTGATTTTCCTAACATTAAAGATCCTAAACCTTTTCCATAAAAACTTGGTAAGTTTCCTAGACTTACTTCAAATATATTGCTTTTTACTTCATCAAATCTTACATAACCAAATTTTTTTTTAAAAGAATTTTTACCTATATATATTTTTGAACTAGATTTGAGTTTCTTTTTAAACCATTCAATATGGTCTTTATAAATAATTAATTTTTTTGAATTAAAGTAACCATCCTTAACACTAGCATTATGAATTTTTAGCAATAATTTAGCATCTTCAATTTTTGCTAAACTTACTGAAATTTTTCTTATCATATCAAATTATTAAAAAATAATATTAAAAATTTTCTTTGCAATTATTCTATTTCCGTCAGAATTTAAATGACAACACCAATCAATGTAAAAGTCTTTTTTTAAAATTTTACTTAAATCATAAAAATTATTTTTTTCACTCATTAAGTTTCTAATTTTTGGATAAACATCTTCGTAGGATTTTTTCCAAATTTCTCGTGAAGGAACGTTTACTTCAAAATCAGCTGTATAAGGTGAAGGTTGAAGAAAAGCAAAAAATTTCGCCCCTTTCATATCAGCTAAATAGTTTGCAATAGACCAATGTCTTATTAAATTATTTGCTACTTGATTAGCAATTTTTTTATCTGTGCATGAATAATTTTCAGAAGCTTGTTGGTAAAGGAGGTCATAAGAGAATAATTTTTTTGATAATCCATTTATAAAATTAAAAGAATTTGTTTTCTGAAAAAGTTCTAAAACTTTAATATATAAATTAATAAATATTTTACCATCGTTCTTAATAAGATCGTTAATGAGTTTTACTCTCGAATGTCCATTTGGTCCTAAATCTTCTTGGCAATTGGTAATAACATCGTTAACCCCCTCATAAAAAACAATTATGTCATTTTTATTAATTTTATCGATAATCTCAATAAGTCTATTTAAAGATTGCCCCGAAACATATCCCATATCACCCATGTTCATCGGCTGAAGCGTATGTTCTAGTGTAGCAAAATGAGATGGTATTGTTCCATCAAAATTTGCTCCTTCGCCTATGACCGTTGAACCACCAAAAAAATAAATGTAATTTTTTTGATTCCAGTTTTTATTTAAAATGTTTTTTCTTACCTTAAATTTAGTTTGATCACTATAAAATCCTCTCCAACCATAAAATGCTGAGTAATTTTTGATCTGAGAGAGATCTTCAGCGTATATATACTCGTTTACTTTTCCAACTTTTGTCTCTTTTTTATTTTGAAAACTATATAATTTTAATACAGAAAAACTAAATATTTCAAAAAGAGAAAGAACTAGAATTACTGAGATCAAAACAAATAATTTTTTTTTCATGATTTTTGAAAGCTTATTAAAAAATATATTTGTCTCCTAAATAAATTAATATTCCTAAAGCTATACCTAACAAAATCCAATAATAATTTTCTCTCATCATGCTACAAATTTACCCAAGTTAGGTTTAAAATATTTAGGCCCTTTCATAACTTTTCCTTTCTCATTATAAATTGGCTTTCCATCTAATCCCAATTTACTCATGTTTGAGCTTTGAACTTCTTCAAAACATTTATCTAAATTAATTCCGAAAGCATGACCTGCTCCATAAGTAACGTATAAGATATCGGTAAGAGCATCTGCGACCTCCTTTATATCTTGATTTTTAATTGCAGTTTTAAGTTCATCGAGCTCTTCCTTGATTAATTCATATCGTAATGTTGTTGTTTTAGCGTTTGGAAAAGTTGCTTTTTCTTTGATTTCTTGGCCAAAAGTTTCCATAAATTTTCTAACACATTCAAAATTTGTCATTTCCTATCCTTTATATTTTATAATTATTTAATAAGAGTGTATTATACCAATGATTCAATTATGAAATACAGAACAGAATTCGATAGTATTGGAAAAATTAAAGTACCTGGTGATAAGTATTGGGGCGCATCTACCGAAAGATCAAACAAATATTTTAATATTGGAGATTTTTTAGTAAGGCCTTTGGTAATTCACTCAATAGCAATTATTAAAAAAGCTGCAGCTATTGTAAATACAAATAATAGAGATCTAGAACCTAAAATTAGTAAATTCATTATTAAAGCATCAAATGAAGTTATTAGTGGAAAGCTTGATAAACACTTCCCCTTAAAAGTATGGCAAACAGGCTCGGGCACTCAAACAAACATGAATGTAAATGAAGTAATAGCTAATAGAGCAATTCAAATGATGGGGGGAAAATTAGGTTCAAAAAAACCAGTTCATCCAAATGACCATGTAAATAAATCTCAATCTACAAATGATGTTTTTCCAACAGCGATGCACATTGCAATTGCGATAAAAACTAAGGAAAAACTTTTACCTTCTTTAAAATTATTAGAAAAAGAATTATTAAAAAAATCTAGAGAATTTAAAAGCATAGTAAAAGTAGGCAGAACACACTTACAAGATGCTACACCTCTAACTTTAGGTCAAGAATTCTCAGGATATAACTCTCAATTGAGAAAATGTATATCAAGAATAGAAGGCGCTCTTAAAGAAATTCATTATTTGGCTCAAGGCGGGACTGCAGTTGGAACGGGTCTAAATACAAGAAAAAATTTTGATAAAAAAATTATAAAAGAAATAAGTAAAATTACAAAAATCCCTTTTAAGCCGGCCACAAATAAATTTGCAGCTTTAGCAGCTCATGATGAAATAGTGAATTTTTCAGGAACGCTTAATACTACAGCCGTTTGTCTTATGAAAATTGCAAATGATATAAGATTTTTAGGATCAGGTCCAAGAGCAGGATATGGAGAACTCATTCTTCCTTCGAATGAACCTGGTTCTTCCATAATGCCAGGGAAAGTTAATCCAACTCAATCTGAAGCTGTTACCATGGTATGCGTAAAAGTAATTGGAAATCATAACGGTATTACTATGGCAGGTTCTCATGGACATTTTGAATTAAATGTTTTCAAACCACTAATTATACATAACATTCTTCAATCTATTGAAATAATGAGTGACTCTGCAAAAACATTTGCCTTATATTGCATAAAAGGAATTAAAGCGGATAAAAAGAGAATAAAATATCTTTTGAACAATTCCTTAATGCTCGTTACAGCATTGGCACCTAAAATTGGCTACGATAAAGCAGCTAAAATAGCTAAATTAGCTCATAAGAACGGCACCACTTTGAAAGAAGAAGTGATTAAAGCAGGATTGATTAGTGAAAGAGAATATGACCGAATAATGGATCCTCTTAAAATGACTAAACCTAAATAAATTAAGAAATTTCTTTTAAAAATTTTTTTATCTTTTTAAAATTAAACATACTAATTAAATTTTCATCGAGAAGTATATTTTCAAAAATAATTTTAAAATATTGTAAATCTTCTTTTGACGCTTTGTAATTTTTATCCATAAAAATATTATTAAATTTAATTTTTTTATTAATAATATTTAAGTTTCCTTTAAAAAATAGCTTGAGTTGATCATTATTATTTTTTGTTTTTATTGAAAATTTTCTAAGAAAATTATATTTATTTTCGGAAACAACTGAACAATCAAAAAATATTATCGGATATTCATCCAAAAGATTTAGGTCACCTTTACAAGTAAAAAGACCTCCTAAGATCGATAATTGTTTTAAGTAATCCATTCTACCATATGTAAAATCGACTTTTAGATTAACTTCTTCAATTAAATTTTTATTAAATCTTTTTGGCATAAAGCTAAATTCGTTCTTGCTATTTAATTTTTTGATAAAATCTTTTAGACTTAATAAATTTTCAAATTTAAATTCTTTTAATAGTTGAGAATTTAAATTTTCAATAATAAATTTAGAATTTATTTCAAAAAATGGATCATAAATAATCTTACTATTATTTTTAAAGGAAATATTTTTGCTTCTAAAGTAAGAATTTATTATATCAATTGAATTATTGTCATAACTAAAATCAAATTTTAGATTTGTATTAAGTATTTTTGATTTAAAAATACCGTAATTAAGCTCATTTTTATTTTCTTTATTAAGATCAATATCTGCGCCGATTCCTGAATTGAGTAATTTGAAGTTAATTAAGCTTAAATTTTCGTTAATTTTCACTTCAAAATTTTTTCTAAAAACTTTTCCTTTTATTAAATTTTTTTCATAGCCAAAATTAGAAAATTTTATATTTTCTAATCTCAAAATAGTTTTATTTTGATCTGTTAGATCAATATTAAGATTATTAATTTTTAACTTATTTCTTTTTTTATTAAGAAAAATTTTTTTTATTATAGAAAGGTTCGTAGCTTTTAAAATTATATCATTGTCTTGAAGAATAACTTTATCAGACTGAAAATTTTGGAAATTATATATACTTAAAATTTTTGGATAAATTACCAAATTTTTAGTATTTATATTTTCAGAAAAAGAGTCAAAATTTATAGTTACATTTTTAAACTCCAATCTTGGTGACGGTAAAGATTGAAATTTTATTTTTTCATATCCAATTATTTTATAATTATACTTTTTGAGTAGATGAGTTTTAATTATTTCTGACCTACTTTCATAATCAAAGAAATTAGGTACAATCAGAAAAACACCAGCAGAAATAATGAATATTGCAATTAAATATCTTAGAAAAAAAATAAATTTGAATAATTTAGAATAGTTATTGTGAATTGTTTTATAGGTTTTATTAAACATTTTTGTTATTTTTGTAACTAGTATATAAATGAAAATTCTCTCGTATGAATAACATAGATAATTTAATTGAAAACCTTAACAATGAGCAAAAAGAAGCTGTTCTAAGTACTGAAGGGCCTAATTTAATAGTTGCAGGAGCCGGCTCTGGGAAAACAAGAGTTTTAACTACTAGACTGATACATATTATAAATCAAAAAAAAGCATGGCCAAATCAAATATTGTGCGTGACTTTCACAAATAAAGCAGCGAAAGAAATGCAAAGTCGAGTAATGCAACACATCAAAGGTAGCTCAAATGCGATTCCTTGGCTTGGAACTTTTCATTCTATAAGCGTAAAGTTTTTAAGAAGACATGCCGAAGCTTTAGGTTACAGAAGTAATTTTACAATTTTAGATACGGATGATCAAAAAAAATTAATAAGAAATATTGTTAAAGGAGAAGATTTAGATGCAAAAAAATTCTCACCTCAATTAATTATTTATCATATTGACCAGTGGAAAAACAAAGGATTGTTACCAAAAGATATTAAACTAAAAAAAACAGGATCAATAATTAGATCAATTTTAAAAGTATATGAAATATATCAAAATAAAACTAAAGATTTAAATGCTTTCGATTTTGGTGATTTGATATTATTTTGTGTTAAGCTTTTTGAAGATCATAGAGACATAAGAGAAATCTATAGAAAAAATTTTAAATATATTTTAGTTGATGAATTTCAGGACACGAATTTCATTCAAAATAAATGGTTAAATCTCTTGGTGAATGAAAATGAAAATATTTGTTGTGTTGGTGATGACGACCAATCAATATATAGTTGGAGAGGTGCAGAAATTAAAAATTTTCTTACTTTTGATCAACTATACAAAAATTGTAAAGTATTTAAATTAGAACAAAATTATAGATCTACTAAAAATATTTTAAATACAGCTTCAAATCTTATTTCTAATAATTCAAGCAGAGTTGGTAAAAAACTTTGGTCTTCAGCTAATCAAGGTGAGTTAGTAAAGTTAAATTGTTACAGAACTGGCAAAGAGGAGGCCCAAGGTATTAGTGATATAATAGAGAAAAAAATTAAAAAAAATTATTCATTAAATGATGTCTCAATATTAGTCAGAGCTATTTATCAAACTAGAGAATTTGAGGAGAGATTTCTTCAAGTAGGAATTGGTTATAGAGTTTTAGGTGGCATTAAATTCTATGAGAGAGCTGAAATAAAAGATGCAGTTTCTTATTTAAGAATTGTAAACCAAAAATTTGATGATTTAGCCTTAGAAAGAGTAATTGGATCGCCCAAAAAAGGTATTGGAGAAAGTACTCTAAATTTTATTCACGTTTTTGGAAAAACTAAAAAATTATGTTTAGAAGACTCGATTATAAAAATTTTAGAAAACGGAGATTTTAAACCAAAGATAAAAAGTGCACTTAAACAGCTTATAAATATGATTCATAAATGGCGGAAAGACTCCTTAAAAATGAAACATTTTGATTTATTAAAATTAATATTAGATGAATCGGGGTACTCATCAATGTTAAAAAATAAAAAAGATTTAGAAAATGAGAATAGGCTAGAAAATTTAAAAGAGTTACTGAGAGCCATGCAGGATTATGAAAATCTACAAAGTTTTTTAGAACATGTTGCATTGGCAACATCAGTAGATCAAGAATGGGAAGGTGCAAAAATCAATTTGATGACTATGCACGCGGCCAAAGGATTAGAATTTGATGTCGTTTTTCTTCCTGGGTGGGAGGAAGGACTGTTTCCTCATCAAAAATCTCTTGAAGAAAAAGGAGATTTTGCTTTAGAAGAGGAACGAAGACTGGCTTATGTAGGTATAACAAGAGCAAAAAAAGAAGCCTACTTATCTTTCGCTATGAAGAGAGCTTTTCATGGCGATTGGATGGATGCACTGCCATCAAGATTTATAAATGAAATTCCAGATGAAAGTGTAGAGAAAAATGAAGTAGGAATTAATGAAACAGATGATTTTGAATTTAACCAGGATAATTCAATTGAGTTCGATGAGGAATATAGGAGCCCAGGATGGGGAAGGTATAAAAAGAATAAATTATTAAAATGGAAAAAATAAAAAAATTAAGAAAATTAATAATAGAAGAAAAGATTGATGGATATTTAGTTTCAAAAAATGACGAATTTTTTGGTGAATATGTTCCAAATCATAATGATAGATTAAATTATATTTCTAATTTCTCAGGATCATTTGGATTCGCGCTAATACTATTAAAAAAGAATTACTTATTTGTAGATGGTAGATATACGTTACAAGCAAATAATCAAAGTGGAAAGCTATATGAAGTTGTAACAATACCTAATAAAGTTCCTCGCGATATCCTTAAAAATAAAAAATTATTAATAGGTTTTGACCCTAAATTGTTTACCACGAAAACACTACAATATTTTTTTAAAAATACTGATTGTAAATTTAAGGCGCTTAAAGACAACTTAATAGATCGAATTTGGAAAAGGAAAATAAAAAATTCAAAAAAAGATTTTTACAAATTACCCAGCAAATCGATAGGTAAAAGTTATAAATCAAAAATTAATAAAATTGTTCGATTTTTAAAAGAGAAAAAAGCTAATTATCAATTGATTTCTTCAAGTGAAAATAATGCTTGGTTATTTAATATAAGAGGATTTGATACAAAGTATACACCGGTACCTAACAGCTGTGTTTTAATAGATAATAAAAAAAATATAAAATTTTTCTGTGACTTAAAAAAAATTTCTAAATCATTAAAAAAAAGTTTAAATGATGTTGAATTTATAAATATAAAGATGCTTAGTAAAAACTTATTAAATATTTATGATAAAAGAATAATAATAGATAAAGATACTTGCTCCTATTTTTATGAAAATCTATTAGTAAAAAAAAATAAGATTTTAAATCTTCAAGACCCAATTTACTTTTTAAAAGCTATCAAAAGTAAAGTTGAAATAGAAAATATTAAAAGAGCACATATCTATGATGGTGCTGCTCTTACAAAATTTTTATTATGGCTAAAAAAGAATTTTGATAAAAAAAAAATAACCGAAATAAGTGCCTCTCAAAAACTATTTAAATTTAGAAAAAAAAATAAAAATTTTAAGTTTTTAAGTTTTCCGACTATTTCTGGAACAGGCCCAAATGGTGCAATTATACATTATAAACCTTCAAACAAAACAAATAGAAAATTAAGAAAAGGAGATATTTATTTAGTAGACTCCGGCGGACAATATGAATTCGCAACTACAGATGTCACTAGAACAATTTCTCTAAAGAATAATAGTCAAAGAATTAAAGATATTTTTACTAGAGTTCTCAAAGGACATATTGCCGTTGCAGATTTTAACTTGAAGAAAAATACAACAGGATCTCAAATAGACTTTAAGGCCAGGAAGTCCCTAAAAGAAATTGGTCTTGATTATGCACATGGTACCGGACATGGAGTAGGCTATTTTCTTAACGTTCATGAAGGACCTCACGCTATTTCAAGAAATAATAATGTAAAAATTAAAGAAGGAATGATTGTATCGAATGAACCTGGGTATTACGAAAAAAATAATTTTGGAATTAGAATTGAAAATTTAATTTTTGTAAAAAAACTTAAACGTAAAAATTGTTTTGAAAATTTGACTGTAGTGCCAATTGAGAAAAATTTGATAAACAAAAAATTACTAAACAAAAATGAAAAAAAATGGATAAACCATTATCATCAAAAAGTTTACAATAGTTTAAAAAGTTTAATGAATAAAAGTGAAGTGCTTCAACTAAAAGCGGCCTGTTCAGCTATTTAGAAGTTTTTTCCATTCATTCTCAGATAAAATCTTTATTTTTAAGTTTTTAGCTTGATCAATTTTTCTCTTTGTAGGCTTTGACTCTCCTACAACAAGATAGTCTAATTTTTTTGAGATCGAACCTAAAACTTTACCTCCATTATTCTCAGCAATCGATTTAGCCTCTGATCTACTCATATTTTTGAAACCACCAGTAAACATCAGTTTTTTATTTGATAATTTTCCTTTTTTTTCTTGGTTCGAGTAATTACTTACTTCAAGTTCAACGATTAAGTCTTTTGTAATCTTTAAATTAGTATCATTGGAAAAAAAATTTTGTAAAGACTCCGTTTGTGTTTCACCAATTCCATCAAGCTCTAAAAGGCTATCTAAAATCTTACTTTTTTTTTTTGAGTCAATAAATTTTTTGAATTCTTGAATTGAATTAAAAAAACCAGCAAGAATCTTTGCATTTTCTTGCCCAATATGTCTTATACCTATAGAAAAAATAAATTTATCTAAACTTATTTTTTTTGAGTCATTTATTGATTTTTTTAAATTGTTTATTGAAGTTTCTCCCCATCCATCTAAATCTTTAATTTTTTTATAATTTAATTTAAAGATATTTGAAGGTTCTTTTACAAATTTTAAATCCCAAAATTGATCTATTACTTTTTTTCCAAGTCCATCTATATTGAGAGCTTCTTTAGAAACCATATGTTTAAGTTTTTCTTTTGCTATAAAATTACAATCATATCCTTTTAAACATCTCCGTACTGCATCAAATCTTTTTGTACTTTTACTAAATTCTTTTTTAGTTTCTGCGCCACATAAACATTTTTTAGGAAAAGAAAATTTTTTACTATTTTTATTTCTTTTTGATTTATCGACAGATAAAACTTGCGGAATAACATCTCCAGCTCTTTGAATAATTACTGTATCTCCAATCCTAATATCTTTTCTGATTATTTCATCCTCATTGTGAAGTGTGGCATTTGATACAACTACTCCTCCTACCGTGACAGGCTCTACTTTTGCTACTGGTGTAATGGCTCCAGTTCTTCCCACTTGAATTGTTATATCGTTTATTTTTGTTAAAGCTTTTTCAGCAGAAAATTTATATGCTATTGCCCATCTTGGTGAGTTGGAGGTATTACCTAATCTCTTTTGTAAATTTAAATCGTTTACTTTATAAACTAAACCATCAATATCATAATCTAAAGAAGATCGTAACTGATCAATTTCCTTATGATGTTTTTCAACATCTGAAAAATTAACAATTTTTTTCGAGAGAGAATTTGTAATAAATCCCCATATATTAAGTTGCTCAAGAAACTGATTTTGATTTTTAAAGACCATTGGTTCAACTGTACCAAATCCATAAGCAAAATATTTTAATGGAATTTTTGCAGTTTGGAGCGGATTTTTCTGTCTAAGTGAACCTCCGGCAGCATTCCTTGGATTTGCAAAATTATTTTTTAGTTTTTCGAAATCTTTTTTGCTTATAAAAATTTCACATCTAATCTCTAATAATTTTGGTATATTATTTCCAGAAATTTTAATTGGAATACTTGAAATAGTTTTTAAATTTTCTAGTATATCCTCACCAGTGATACCATCTCCCCTAGAAAGGCCTTTTGATAATATTCCATTCTCATATATCAAAGATGCTGAAATTCCATCTATTTTAGGCTCAGAGAAAAGCTCTATAAATTCTTTGTCATAGTTTAAAAAATTTTTAATTTTTTTTACAAAATCTCTCATGTCATTTTCATCAAATGCATTTGCAAGTGACAACATGCTTGATAAATGCTTAATTTTTTTAAATTTATTTGTAGGAGGTGAGCCAACTATATCGCTGACTGATTTATCTTTTCTTAGATAAGGATATTTTTTTTCTAGGGTAAGTGCTTCTTTTTTTATTGAGTCATATTCAGAGTCTGAGATTGCAGGGTTATCTTTATTAAAATAAAGATCATTAAAAATAGTGAGATCTTTTATTATTTTATTGTATCTAATTCTTATATCTTTTTTTTTATCCATAGATACTATTTAATAATATCAATAATTTTGTTAATAAAATTTTTATCTTTATTCTCCATTTTTGCTTTAATTATTGATTTTTTGTATTTGTAGTCTTTATTTAAAACCTTATAAGACTGCTCATACCATTTACTGGAATTATAATTATACCCAAGAATTTTCGCGTAACTTTTAGCCTCATCCTCTAACCCAATATGATAATTAATTTCAACCAATCTATGCAAGGCTTCTTCTACAAAAATAGTTGTATCGTACGTATCTACAATTTTTTTTAATCTGTTAATTGCAGGTATCCATTTTTGAGTTGAGATATAGTACTTGGCCACAAATAATTCTTTTGCAGCTAATTGATTAATTATTAAATCTTTTTTAAATTTCAAATCAATAGCATAATCAGTTTCTGGATATGTATTTATAAAAAAATCTATCTGCTTTTTAGCATCCAGTAATGGTTTCAAATCTTTTTTTTCATCTGATATTTGTTCAAAATAAATTATTGATAGAAGATATTGTGCGTACACTACATTTTTATCAGCTGGATAATTTTTTAAATATCTTCTTAAATTTTCCACAGCATCGCTATAAAAATTGATACCATATAAAGAAAAACTGGACATAATTGCAGATTTAGCAGCTAAATCTACATCTATAAAATTTAGTTCTGCTTCAGAAAATTTTTTACTAGCGAAAAAAAATTGATTTTCATTAAATGCCTCTAAACCTTCTTCATATAATTTGTATGGATCTACTTTACTTGTAGGCTCATAAACTAATTCATTATTTTTTGAACAAGATAACAATGATATTATTACTATTAGGGTAGAAAAAATTTTAATCAACATAACTAAATAATTATCAGATTAAATTAGAATAGTATGTTAAAAATTTGATGTTTAAGCGTTTGCAGCTATTTTTAAAGGTTGTTTAAATCCAGAATTTTCAGAAATTACCACATTCTCTAGCTCTACAATCTTAATTGCTGAATGTTTCAATAATTTTCTAAGAAAAGTGTTAGTCAACTCGTGACCACCTTGATAACAAATCACTTTACCTAAAATTCTGTACCCTGATAGTAAAAAATCTCCTGCTAAATCTAATATTTTATGATTTACAAATTCTTTTTCGTTTCTAAGTCCACCTTTATTTAAAACCTTATCGCTATCAACAACTAATGCATTATCTAGTGATCCACCTTTAGCTAAACCCATTTTTTTAATGTTTTCAATATCTTGGTATAAACAAAATGTTCTTGAATTAGAAACGTCGTCTAAATTATCCTTATGAAAATTTACATTATTTCTTTGGTCGCCAATAATTTGGTTTTTATAATTTAACTGAAAATCTACTTCAAAATTAGAGTTATTAGGCTCTATTGAAATATTTCTTTGTCCGTCTGTTAATGAAACTTTGTTAGAAAGCTTTAAATATTTAATTTTTTTATCTAACTTTTTTACTCCGGCCTCTTTCAAAATATTTAAAAAATCTTTAGCAGAACCATCCATTATTGGAACCTCTTCATTATCAATTTCTACTAGAGCATTATCAATTCCATTAATATAAAATGCTGCTAAAAGATGTTCAACTGTGGAAACTTTAACACCATGATCGTTTTCAAGTGTTGTACATAATTTTGCTGAAGTAACATTCTTATAATTTGCTTTTACTAGATTGTTAATTTTTAAATCTACTCTTTTAAATATTATTCCTTGATTTGCTTTGCCAGGCAAAATTTTAATGCCAGTTTCATTACCAGAATGAAGACCTATACCTCTAAGGTTTACAGTTTTTTGAGTAGTTTTTTGATAAATTTCTAACATCCTGGTGTTTATACAAAATTAGTGACTGGCTTTTAAAACAACTAATGTTTCTAAAAATAACAGATCCTTAACTGAAGAAAGTATTAAAAATCCTAGCAATAATTGACTTTTTTGGTTGTATTACAGGAACAGCTTCTGTTTTCCAACCAAAATGGACGAGTTTATTAGCTGTACTTAGTAAACTATCGACATTCATTTCGTCTAACAATCTAAACTCATATTTATTTTTATTAGAGAAGATCTTTAAAAATATCTCTTCCAAACCTTTGAATTGTAATTCACGATCTAATTCGAAAAAAATGGTTTTGGATGTATCATGAAAATGCTTAAAATTAATATTTTTAAATACTAATATCTCTGAAATCTCTTTAACGCGCTCGTAAGCAATTTGAAAAATTAATTTTTTTTTAATTTTTTTATAAATTTCGCCTTTGAAAAATTTTTCATCAATTAGCTCATGTTCTGAAGTATCCTCTTTAAGCTTAATTTCCTTTAGTAATTTTTCAACAAAATCTTTTTTTAAAGAAGTTATTTTTGATATATCACTAATTATTATATCCAAACCAAAATTGAATTGCTGTTCAGATTTAAGTGAATTATTTTCAAAATAAAATATTTTAAAATTTTCTCTATTCATTTTAACTTGAAAAAAATTATCAATATTTTTATTATTTTCACTGATACTGGCCCCTTTTATAAAACTTTTAATTAATATTTTTTTTATCTTTAAATTGCAATGATCAAATATATTTTTCAAATTCTTATAATCATTTGTATTTATTAGTGAGAAAGATAGTTCATGTGAATAAAAATCACCAAATAAACCAATTGGTAAATTTTTAATATTTTGTTTGTCTAAAATAAATCTTGAATTAAATATGTGAACTACAGTTTTATTTTTCTCATTTTTCTGAACATAAGATCTTAGTGAGTTTAAAATATAAGTAATATTTTCCTTCAAAATTTGTGAACCATTTAATTTTTTATATCCTGATAAATTTATAAATGAAGTATTAAAATTTTCTAAAATAATAATTAATTCTCTAAAAGTATATTTAAGTTTTTGCTCAATCATATAAATATTTTCTTTTATTAATTTATGCACTTCTTCAAAATTTGATATTTTATTATTGATAATGCCCCTAGATGGAACATCTAATTTATAAATTATTTTTAGATTGTTATACTCATCTTCGTTTCCAACAAAAAAAATAAAATTCGAATTATTTATTTCAATATATAGTTTTGGAGAATAAACTTTCATTTATTATTTTAAAATAAGTTGACTTTCTATTCTATAGTCAAATATTGTGTAATTCTTAAAATCATTTGAATGTATTAAACTTAAATAATTTTCTAAACTTTTTAAATATTTTTCTGGTGGTAATTTAATTATTACGTTATTTTTTGTTTCTAAGTCCCATCTATTTGATTCGTATAAGATATATTTTTTTATGATTTCTATTGGAAATTTGTTTTTTTTTAAATTTTCATAAAATAATTTAAACTCATCCTTGTTTCCAAAAACGTAAGGTAATTCTTTGAAGTTGTTAATATCTTTGAACTCTATTAGTTCAATTTTTTCACTCAAATAATATTTTTTTTTCTTTATAAATAAAACCGCAATTGGTTTTTTTTCAACAATTTTTATTTTTAAAGTATCAGGATATTTTTTTTTTACATTAAAACTTTCAACTAAACTGTTCTGCTTTAAAGCTTTTTTAATTTCAGAGTTTTTTAAAAATATCAGATTTTTGTTATAAAATGCTGATAATAAATTTTTCAAATCATCCTCTTTTATTAATGATGTATTTTCAATATTTATTTCTTTTAAATTAAATTTTGAAAAACTAATTTTTTCATGTGATGTAATTGTAGTAAGAATTATTAATAGTAATAATGCAATTAAATATCTTTTTGTCATCTATTAATACTTGCATCAAGAAGAATTCTCTCGACTAAATTTTCAAAAGACAATCCTTTATACTTAGCAATTTCAGGAACAAGAGACAAACTGGTCATTCCTGGTTGGGTATTTAATTCAAGTAAGTAAAAATTGTCATTATAAAATTTAAAATCTGATCGTGTAACTCCTCTACACTTTAAAACTTCATGAGTTTTTTTTGCAATCTTCAAAACTTTTAAATATTTATTTTTTGTCAAATTTGCTGGCATAATGTGTTCAGTTTTTGCTTTTTTAGTATATTTTGCTTTGTAATCATAAAAGAGTCTTTTTGGTTTAAGCTCAATAGCTCCTAAGGATTTTCCATTAATCACTGCAACTTGAATTTCTTGACCACCTATATATTCCTCAAGAATAAGTTCATCATATTTTTTAAAAAGAAACTGAATTTTTTTTATTAATTTATTATTGTCTTTGCAAATTTCAACACCCAGGCTAGATCCTTCATTAATTGGTTTGATAACTACTGGAAAAGTAATTTTGTTTTTTTTTAAATTTTTTTTACATAAATTTTTTTTAAATTCTGATTTTTTTATTGAAAAAAATTTTGGTGTCTTAATTTTATTGTTTAAAAAAATATTTTTTGATATAATTTTGTTCATTGCGTTATAAGAACTTACTACCCCTGAATGAGTATATGGAATCTTCAAATACTCAAAATAACTTTGTGCAACCCCATCCTCTCCGTCTCTTCCATGTAAAGCATTAAAGATAACATCGGTATTTTTTTTATTTATTAAATTAAAATTTTTTTTTAGAGGGTCAAAAGTCGAAACTGTGTAACCTTTTTTTTTAAGAGCTCTAATACATGCTTTTCCACTTTCTAGACTTATAGCTCTTTCTCCAGAGGTTCCTCCTAGAACAACTAAAACTCTTTTAAATTTTTTTTTACTCACCAATTATCTTAATCTCTAACTCTAGATTGACCCCAGTTCTTTCGTGAACTTTTTTTTTAACTTTTTTTATCAAATTTTCAATGTCTAAAGATTTAGCTCTACCGTTGTTAACAAAAAAATTACAGTGCTTTTGAGAAATCGATGCATCTCCTTCTGACATATTCTCACAACCAGCTTCTTTAATTAACATCCAAGCCTTTTTGTCTTCACTTATATTTTTAAAAGTACTTCCACAGGTTTTTATTTGACTAGGTTGAGAAAGCTTTTTCCTCTCAATTAGGTGAGCTTGTCTTTTTTCAATTTCTTTCTTTTTACCCACTAATCCTTTTAATTTTGCAGAAATAATAATCAATTCCTCTGGTAAATTTGATCCTCTATATGAAAATTGAATGTCTTCTCTTTTTATTTCAATTTCAGATAATTTTTCCACATCGATGGCTTGGACTGAAAGCAAAACTTTCGATATATCGTATTCATAACATCCACTATTCATTATTACTGCTCCACCGATTGATCCTGGTATACACGACAAAAATTCCAAGTTTTCTAAATTGTTATCTTTTGCATAATTAGCAACTTTCCGATCAAGAGTTGCGGCTCCAACTTCTAAAATATCCTCATTAATAAGTTTTGCATAAGAAAAACTTTTTCCAAGTTTAATTACAGCTCCTTTAAATCCTTTATCTCTAATCAAAGTGTTAGAGCCTGCTCCTAATATTGTAGTTTTTAATTTTTTATTTTTTGCTTCACTTAAAAACTCAATGAGTTGATGTTTATCATTAGCTTTAAAGAACAACTCTGCATTGCCTCCCAAATTAAACCAGCTATAATTAGAGAGCTTTACGTCCTTACTTAGATTATCACCAAATTTTTTTGATAAGTCTTTATAAATATTCATAATGAGTTTTTCAGTCCTGTCATCCATTTTGATACTGCACCTGCACCCATGCCAATAATTATTTCATTACTAATCAAATTTTTTTTGAGATAATTAGATAGTTCAATTTCACTTTTAATTACAATTACCTGAGTATTTGAATTTTTACCAATCAATCTAGCAAATTTTATCAAATCAAATTTTGTATTCTTTTTTTCTCCTGCTGCATAAAGAGGACAAATTATAACAAGACTTGATTTGGAAAAACATTTTGAAAATTCATTTATTAATGATACAACTCTAGAGTATCTGTGTGGCTCAAATACACTAATTATTTTTCTTTTTGAATTTACATTATTTACACCTTCCAATATTGACTTTATTTCAGTCGGATGATGAGCATAATCATCAAAAAAATCATTTTGATTTTTTGAGAAAACTTTAGTCATTCGTCGTTGTACCCCAGAAAAATCTTTTAAAGATTTTTTTGCAACATTTAAATTTGCACCAAGATTTATACAAACAATAAAAGCAGCAGCAGCATTTAGTGCATTGTGCTTTCCTAATAATTTTACGTTTATATTTTTAATGATTTTTTTTTTATTTTTATCTTTAAAAATTAAATCAAATGAAGTGCTACCAAGATTATATTTTATCTTTTTAATTTGATAATTTGCTTTTTTACTTTCACCATAAGTCAATATGTTTTTATTTTTAATTCTATTAATTATTTTTCTAATATTTTTATTATCTATACAGATTATCGATTTACCAGTTGGTGGAGTTTTATTCATAAATTGAACGAAGGAATTTTCTAAATTTTTATAACTTTTGTAATAATCAAGGTGTTCATCATCAATATTGGTAACAATTGAGTAATTAATTGGAAGTTTAAGGAAACTTCCATCTGACTCGTCAGCTTCTAAAATTGCCCAATCCCCTTTGCCAAGCTTTGCGTTACTTTTAAAAGAATTAATTACTCCTCCATTTATAATAGTTGGATCTAATTTTTGGTCTGATAAAATTTTTGCAACCAAAGATGTGGTTGTAGTTTTACCGTGAGAACCAGTAACTATAATATTTTTTTTCAAAGAAACTACGTCAGCTAAAACCTCTGCTCTTGAGTAAATTGGTATTTTTCTTTTTTTAGCAGTAATTAATTCGACATTGTTATTTTTTATCGCCGTTGATTTAACTAAAATGTTAGCCCTATTAACATTCTTTGAAGAATGTCCAATGAAAATTTTTATTCCGGACTTTGAACAACTGATTGTATTTTTATTTTTGTATTGATCGCTACCCTGAACTTTGAAACCCATATTTTTCATTATTTGGGCTAAGCCACTCATACCTATTCCGCCTATACCTACGAAATGAATTATATCATTTTGACCTAAATTAATTTTTTTCATTTAAATTTTTTCAATCTGAACATTTAAATTTTTAAAAATTTCTTTGTCCGAATATTGTCGTTGATTTAATAAAATTTTATTTAATTGAGAATTGTCTTTAAAAATTGAGTTTATTAGATTATATAATTTTTCTCTGATATCTTTTTCCTCCAATAAATAACCATAACCTTTTTTTGCGTAAAACTCGGCGTTTTTAAATTGATGGTTGTCTGCAGATGACGGTAAGGGAATTGCAATGAAAGGGATGTTAATGTTTATTAACTCACCTAGAACTGAAGCACCTGCCCTAGTAATCACTAAGTTTACTTTTGAATAATAATTAATAATCTTATCTGTAAAATTGAATATTTCGTAATCTATATTGGATTTATTATAAAAACTTATTAGGCCATCATTCTGTTCTTGTTGACATTGTTGGTAAACCTTGATCGACATATTATTTTTTTTCATTTTATTAAATATTTGAGGCAGCTCATCTGCGAAAATTTTTGCGCCCTGGCTACCTCCAAGAACTAAAATTTTAATTTTATCAATTTTATTTTTTTCAACATTTGTGTTTTTAAAATTTATAATATCTTCCCTGACAATATTACCAATTTCAACTAACTTATTATTATATTTTTGTGGTATGCCTTCTAGTTCTTTATAAGAAACAAATATTTTTTTTGCATAGGGTAATAAATATTTATTAGATTTTCCAATTATTAAATTATTTTCATAAATTATAAATTTAATTCTTAAGATTACAGCTGCAGCACAAATAGGAAAAGATGAATAACCTCCCATTCCAAATATCATTGATGGTCTATTAAATAATAAAAATATTATTGATCTTAAGATTGAAAAACTAATTATGAGTATTGAAAATATAAATCTTAGTAAATTTTTTTTTACTAAAGGGGAGGATGGTATTTTAATTAAATTTAAATTATGATTTTTTTTTAAATATTTTACTCCCCTATCATCAGTAGTCAAAAGTATATGGAAATTTTTATCAATCAAGTACTTAGCGAGACTATAAGCAGGAAAAACATGCCCTCCAGTACCTCCTGTTGCAATTATTATTTTTTTTTTAATCATATAAGTAAGCTTTATTTTTAGTATAGTTTAATACCAATCCAGCCAAAATTGCACTTCCAATTAAAGACGAGCCTCCATAACTTAGAAAAGGTAAAGTCATACCAGTGGTAGGTAATAAATTAGTATTTACGCCAGCATGAATAAATGTTTGAAATATTAATAAAGACGCTAATCCAATTAAAGAAATTTTTAAGAATTGATTATCTTGATTAAAACAATTTTTAATAATTCTAAATGATATATATAAAAAAATCATAAGGATTATTATTGAAGCTAGTGAACCATATTCCTCAGATATAACTGCTATTACGTAATCTGTATGAGCCTCTGGAACACTTTCTTTTAGTATTCCTTCTCCCATACCTTGCCCTGTAAACCCCCCAAGTTTTATTGCATCGAGTGCAGAGGATGATTGAAATTTATCTCCCTGGGTTGGATCAAAAAAAGCGAGAAGACGGTTAGTTATATAACCAAATTTTTCAGGGAAAAAAAATAATAAAGATGAGATTGTAATTAGAAAAAATGAAAAAAAAATAACGATATAAAACAAACTTACTCCAGAAATAAATACGGTAGCAACCCAGCTACCTACTAATAATATTGATTGTCCTAAATCTGGCTGGTCAATTAATAAAATTATTACAGAACACAAAAGGATGAAACTCAAAAAGTACTGTAATTTAGAATTTTGAAACTTTTCATTAGTTAATATTTTTACTGTCATCAAAATAAAAAAAGGTTTTAAGATTTCAATTGGCTGTAATCTAAAAAAATAAAGATCAATCCAACGTTTCGCACCTTTTACCTCCAGCCCTATTATTGGAACTAAAGCTAAAAAAATGAAAGATATCAAAAACATTGGAAAAACTAATTTAATTAGCACTTCGGTTTTTATTATTGAAATAGTAATCATGATAAAAATGGCAAAAATTGTAAATATAAAATGTTTGGTAAAAAAAAAATAATAATCTTTATTGAGCCTTTCTCCAGCCAAAGAGGAAGTTGAAGAAAATGAAAAAAACAAACCCAAAAAAAATAAGATAAAAAAACCTAATAAAATTTTTTTATCTATACTTCTCCAGTAATTTAAAAGTACATATTTAATTGAATTTTCAAGCATACTTTTTGCATAACCTCTTAAATTCATCTCCTCTTTTTTCAAAATTTTTAAATTGATCAAAAGAAGCGGCAGCTGGACTTAAGATCACAATCTTATCTTTTCTATTTTGTAATTTGATATCATGTAAGATTTTAATGATTGAAGTTTTTAAATTTTTTGTAACCGAGAAATTAATTTTTTTTCTTAACTGATTGCTAAAAAAATTAATATTATTACCAATCAGGTAACAATTAATAACTTTTTTTTTAATTTTAGATAATCTTATTTTATCTCCTTTTTTGGGTAGTCCTCCAAGAATCCAGTAAATATTTTCAAGTCCAGAAAGAGCTGACTCTGTTGCGCTGAAAGAAGTTGCTTTAGAATCATTAATAAACGTAACATCTTTTTTTTTTAAAAATATTTCAAATCTATGTGGCAAACCTTTAAAAGATCTCATTGCAGAGAAAAAATTTTTCTTTTTTATTTTTATTAATTTTGAAAAAGCGTATACGAAACCAATATTTTCACTGTTTATGTTTGACATTAAATAATCATTTTTTAATTTATACTTGACGTTTTTAAGATAATTATTATTTGGAATTATTAATTTACTTTTAAAATGTTTATTAACAAAAAATTTTTTTAAATTTCCATTTATTAGTGCAAAATCATTCTTAGATTGTAGTCTAAAAATTTTAAGTTTTGATTTTAAATAATTTTTCATGGTACCATGCCAGTCTAAATGATCATTAGTTAGATTCAAGAAAAGGGCATAATTTGGAACGATAAATTTAGAATGTGAAAGTTGAAATGAAGAAGCTTCAATAATCACAAATTTACTTTTAGAACTTCTTAAATTTAAAATAGGATTACCAATATTTCCACCAAGTGAAAATTTGATCTTATTTTTTTTAAGCAAATGGGCTAATAATTTGCAGGTAGTAGATTTTCCATTAGTTCCGGTAACTACAATAGTTTTTGAATTATTTTTTGTTAGATAAAACAAATCGATATCAGTAATAATTTTATCTTTATATTTATTTAGTTTTTTATTTTTAATTAAACTTATGCCTGGCGATAAAACTATCAAATCTACTTTATTCAATTCTTTACTGAGATTTTTTATTCTATTATTAATTGATAGATTAATTTTTTTATCATCCCACACTTTAAAATTTTTAATTTTATTTTTTTTAAAAAACTTTATTACTGATTGACCAGAAATACCTAATCCATAAACAAGGAACGACAGTCCTCTAAGTTTCGTAATTTGGATCATAAATTACCTTAATTTTAATGTTGCTAAACCTATTAATGCTAAAATAATAGCTATTATCCAAAATCGAATTACAATTGTTGACTCTGCCCATCCCTTTTTTTCAAAATGGTGATGTATAGGAGCCATCCTAAAAATTCTTTTACCGGTTAATTTAAATGAGACCACTTGAATTATTACGGAGACGGTTTCTAAGACAAATAATCCTCCAATAATTGCTAAAACAATCTCATGTTTCACAATTATAGCAATTGCTGCTAACGAACCTCCTAAAGAAAGAGAGCCAGTATCTCCCATAAAGATTTTTGCTGGTGGTGCGTTATACCAAAGAAATCCTAAGCATGCGCCTACTACTGATCCGCAAAAAATAGACAGCTCTCCTACATCTGGAATATATTGTATCTGTAAATATTCTGAAAAAATTGTATTTCCTACTACATAAGAAATTAATGTAAAAGAAAGAGCAACTAACATTACCGGCACTGTTGCTAGTCCATCCAAGCCATCTGTTAGATTTACCGCATTAGATGCTCCAATTATCACAAACAATCCAAAAGGTATAAAAAATATACCCATATGCCAGATGAGACTCTTAAAAAAAGGAAAATATAAATTGTATAGATATTCGTGATCTGAATAATTGATTAAAATAAGCAATGTGAATACACCAATTATAATTTGTCCAAGAAATTTATAGCTTGATTTCAATCCCCTTGAATTTTTAAATTTAATTTTTAAAATATCATCCAATAATCCTAGCGCACCTAAAGAAAGTGAAACAAATATTAAAGTCCAAACATAAATATTTCTCAGATCAGCCCATAATAATGTGCTGGATATAATTCCAATAATAATAATAACACCTCCCATAGTAGGCGTGCCAGATTTTTTTATTATATGATCTATGGGTCCATCTTGTCGTATTGGTCCAGTTATCATTTTTTTTGAAAATAATTTAATTAACGGTCCACCAATTAAAAATACTACTGTTAAAGAAGTCACTACGGATAATCCTGTTCTAAAAGTAAGATATTTAAATACGTTTAAAAATGAGTACTGATCTATTAATGAAGTTAAGAAATTAAATAACACTTACAATCCCTTTATCATTTTCTTGCTAAACTCATTTAATCCTGTAGCGTTAGACCCTTTTATCATTAAGTAATCATTGTGAGATATTACTTTACTTAAACTAAGATCTATATCTTCATTATTTTGTAAAATATTTCCTCTTTTTTTCTTATTTATATGTTTATATGTGAATAACGTTTTTTTTCCTTTAATGAATACTTTATCGATGTCTGACTTGTTAATAACTTTAGACAGATCTTCGTGATATTTTTTGGATCTTGGACCTAATTCAAGCATATCCCCAAGAATTAAGTATTTTTTGAAACTATTTTTTTTAATGGAGCTGAGATTTTTAATTGCATTATTAACTGATAACGGATTAGCATTATAACTTTCATCAATTAATTTAAATTTTTTTTGGTATCTTAAAATTGAATGTTTTTTTCCTCTACCTTCAATTAAGCCAAATTTTTTGAATTTATCTTTAATTTTTAGAAGATTTATTTTTAACTCTTTTAAAACTACAATTGATGCTAAGACATTATAAATATTTAAATCTTTCACTTCAAAGTTTATTATTTGATCTTGGCAATTCACAAAAATTTTTGTTTTAAGACCATCATTTGAAATTTTTTGAATTCGCACGTTAGCATTTTTATGCTTACCAAAAGTAGAAATTTTTAATTTGCACATTTTAGCTTTTTGAGAAAGATATTTAAAGAATTTGTCATCTCTATTTAAAATGATTGTTCCTCCAGGTTGAATATTTTCTATTATCTCTGACTTTGCTTCAGCTATTCCTCTTTTATTTTTAAAGTTTTCGAGATGAGCTTCCCCAATATTTGTTATTACTCCAATATCAGGCTTTAAGAGCTTTGTGAGATTTTTAATTTCCCCAGCTTTACTCATACCAACTTCAAAAACTCCAAACTTATCATCAAAACCCAAATTAGATAAACTAATTGGAACGCCTAAGTGATTATTAAAAGACCTAGGTGATGAGTAAGTTTTACCAACATTCTGTAATAAATCTTTTATTAAATTTTTTAGAGACGTCTTTCCCACACTACCAGTTACAGCTATTATTTTAGCCTGAGTTAATCCCCTTTTAAATTTAGCAAAATTATTGAGAAAGGAAATTGTATTTTGTACTTTTATTATTTTTTTATTACCTTTTATTTTTACATTTGAAGACACAGCACAGCCAGCACCTTTTTTTAAAGCTATTTTAATAAAGTTATTTCCATCATTTTTTTTTCCTTTAATCGCTAAAAATAAATTATCTTTTTGCATTGATCTTGTATCGATTGAAACTCCATTGAAATTTAATTTTTTTTCTTTTCCTAATATTTGTTTTAGTATTAATTTATTCTGATAAAAATTATGTTCTTTTTTATTTAATTTTTTAAATCTTTTTTTTATTTTTTTCACAATTTTTTTATCTGATATTTTTATAATCTTATCTTTATAAATTTGTTGTTGTTCATGACCCTTGCCTGCAATCAATATAATTTCATCAGGATTGGCACTATGAATAGCTTTTTTAATGGCTAATGATCTATTTCCGATATTAAAAAGTTTATTTTTTGAAATATTTTTAGAAATTGCAATTCTGATTTTTCTAGGATCTTCTTTTCTTGGGTTGTCATCTGTTATATAAACTTTTTTGCAAATTTTGTTTGCTATTTTTCCCATCAAAGATCTTTTCTTTTTATCTCTATCTCCACCACATCCAAAAACTAAAGAAATATTATTTCCATATAGATCTCTTAAAGATTTAAGTGTCTTTTCCAATGCATCAGGTGTGTGAGCAAAATCTACAAATACCTTAACACCATTTGAATATTTTCTTACCAATTCAAGTCTTCCATCCACATCTTTAAGTTTATTTAATTTTTTAAAAATAAAATGTTCTTTCAAACCACATAATTTTGCTGCTTCAATTGCCATTATTAAATTTTTAATTTTAAAATCATTAGTATGATGAGAAAAAATATTTTTAACTTTATCAATTTTCTTACTTATGTCTAAAAGTTTTAATTTTTTTCTTTTAGCTGTTCTTTTTAAAATGAAAAATGGGCGTATAGCTTTATCTGAAATAATTGTATTTTTTTTTTTTAAAATTTCTCTAAATAAGATAAGCTTTGAATTAAGGTAAGACTGCATATTTTTATGATAGTCTAGGTGATCCTGGCTAAAATTAGTAAAAATTCCCGCTTTAAATTTTATATTGTGCAATCTTTGTTGAGCTAAACCATGGCTTGAAGCTTCAACGATCACATTATTAATTTTATTTTTTTTTAGATAATTTAAGTTTTTGTGAAGCGAAATTGTATCTGGGGATGTTAGATCTGTTTTTAAAATTTTATTATTAAATTTAATTCCTAATGTACCTATTGTGGCAGCTGGCAAATTGTTAAGTCTTAATATTTGATAAAAAATATCAGCTACTGATGTTTTGCCATTAGTGCCAGTAACTGCGATAATATTTTTAGGTTTAGATTTATAGAATTTTGCAGCTATCTCACTTAAAAAATTTCTAACGTTATTTACCTTTATTATCGTAATTTTCTTATTTTTTACTTTTGCTTGGCATTTTGTTGAACAAACTATTACTACAGCTCCTTTTTTTACTGCTTCATTAATGAATTTTTCACCATTTACTCTATTTCCTCTAATAGCAAAAAAAATAAAATTTTTTTTAGTTTCAATGCTATTAGATGAAAGGCCAGAGATAAGAGTATTTTTCTTTTCTTTAGGAATATTTTTAATTAAATTTTTCAACAACATACTGATCAGTAAACTCTTTGTTATTTATGGCTAAAATTGGCCCAATTTTTTCTATTAT
>MDTB01213540.1_pt1 | contig 24901 bp, 34 predicted proteins | sample 811161 | NCBI WGS metagenome assembly MDTB01 (sample SAMN05326650, study PRJNA326480) | marine metagenome | isolation source: seawater | place: Mediterranean Sea | collected 2009
ACTTCTGCGTGATCGTTACAACCAACGAGATTTCACGTGGGATGAACTTGACAATTTTCTAATGGCAATGGAAACAATCTATCAGCACAGGTTCGATGATCTTGATGACACGATGTGCCAGGTATTTGAATTAAATCAGTACGCATCTGAAGAAGTCAAAGCAAAAAGATCTCCCCACATCAAAGCCTATACTGAAAGTTAAAATAATAAGGTCCTGTAGTTTAATGGTAAAACACCCGGCTTATACTCGGCACAGTCTCCAGATTAGAGAGCGATCCTGGTTCGAATCCAGGTGGGACCACCAGATAGGCAAGCCACACAGGAATGGTCCTGGCCTAGCAATGCTGAATAGGATTCGGTTGTGAAGTGGTACAACAACAAAGGAACCGGGACAATACAGAGTAAAGGGCGATCAACCCCGGGATCATTATGTAATCCTTTACTCTACCTATGTAGGTGTAGTGTCAATGGTAGCACGTTGGTCTCCAAAACCAAAAGTCAGAGTTCAAATCTTTGCACCTATGCCAATCATTTAGTCATATAGAAAACGGAAAGAAAATGAAAAAGACTATTGAATTAAACTACAAGAAGATTAAATCCTTTAAGGATAACACACTCTACGATTGGAGTGTTCGTAAATTGAGATTACCTAGAACCAAAGAAGCCACAACTTATGTTTGTGGAATGATCTCAGGCTTTGATCCAATTGTAAAGCAAGTTAAGAGTTATAATGCAGAAGAAGGCAAAGTTATCTGCATAGATGGTAAGGAGTATGCTTTGCTTGGCAGACCTAGAATACAGAACAATGCATCTGGTGAATGGCAGAAGTGGTGTTACCTAAATGGTATGGATCCACAACAACGATTTGTAAAAGTCCGAAAACAATAGAGGTTAGAACATGATAGTACCCAATTGGCACAATGGCCCGGAGTATACTTTTTGTGGCTACACTTATGAATATGATATCATGGACGATGGTGACTGTAGAAAGATATGGCATGAAATAAAAGACAACAATGGAAAAATTGTTAAATGTCCGGAAACATCTAATTGGTCTTCATATCATTATCCAACTAAAGATCAGTTTGAAGATGCAGTAGTTGATCATATGTTGCGTGACTATTTCAATGCTTAAGAAACCTAAAGCTAAGAAGTGGCAACCAGCTGAGTTGTGGCAAGTGGGTTTATGGGACAACAAGTATCCTTTATGCGGACTTAGAATGCTTTGGGTACTTGTTGGAACCAAACACGTACAGATGGCGGCACCAATTTGTGAAACCAAAATGAGAATGTCTCGCAAAGAATGGAACGCAATGAATGATAAAGAAAGATATCATACAGAAGAAGATAAAGAAATATACAGAGCCAAGCGAAAGAAAATATGGGATGATGCTCAGCAAATGAGAAAAGAAGTTGAAGCAGGAACATATAAGAAGCCCAAAAGGAAATATCGTAGGAGGAAAGGGGTCTAATTGAACCAACTTTTGTATGTGCGATCATTTTTTACCCTATCCAATATTATCCATAACTAGATGCTCAATCCAAAGGCTTACGCCTCGAGATTTCGCTTTGGATTATAGTTTCCACCGTGTGAAGGCTGTAGAGGATATAACACGGTGTGAACTACTATTAAAACACCTTTTAAACACGTTTTAAGCACCTTACAGCAGTCTTTAGACTAGTTTGTAGTTCACAGTAGTCGATGCTATTAAACACCTATATAACTGTGTCTACGTAGCTCTAATCGGGGAATCACGATCATGTGATACTAGACTAGGAGATATCCTGGATAGCCTCTGAGACGGTCTACTAGATTGCAGAGATTAAACAATCTTTGAACACCGTTGGCTTGGCCCGATCTAGTAACATACACTACATTGGAATTGGATTGCACCACTAATCCTGATAGCCGCCGAGAGGCCTAAATGCGGAGAGACCCCGCAGGTAAAGGCGTTGCCTTATGCTAAATTTTTCAATATCTGCATACATTAACCCTGTGCCAGAGATGATAATTAAATGTACTAGCTAGGCAAAAGAAACGATGCAAAATGCAAGTAAAAATGTTTCGCTTTAAAAGAAACGAAGCCAAGTGCTTTTGAAAATGTTTCGCTTTAGAAAGCCCGAAAGTAAGCGACTTAGAGTTTAAAAATGCTTTTAAATATCTTTCATATAGAGGCTTTGTCATAAACAGACAAAAATTAATTTTTGTTTACCCCGGCAGTAACATTGAGTTACAAAGACCGGGGCTTTTTTTTGGCTGTATGATCTAAGATGTTGATCCTTACCTTGCACGTTGACTGTAAGGCAGTGCAGGTCTATCTTCATATAACACTTTAGGACATTGAAACTGTTTTAATGTAGAAGCAAATTCTTTTGAAGTGTCTGAGCATACGTAATAACAATTGCGATCTTTATCAACAATCTCTTGTTTTACTAATTGGCATTTTAAAAAGCCTGCCATGGCTAACTCAATAATCATATCTGTCACCTATTCTGTTTATCTAGGAGTGGTCCAATGTTCGCCGTATTGTTCTAAGTTCTCTCCAACTGAGTCACGAATTATAAGACTGAACAACATAGTTCTTCCACGTGGCGGGTTGGCAACATCCGCATTGTAGGTCAACAGTATAGGATCTAGATATCCAACTACATAGATTACTGTTTCTTCTAATGGTAGCAATGTCATCTTTTGATCTCCACTTACTTGATAATGTGTAAATGGTAGATAGTCAGTACTGACTTTCAGTTCTTGTACTTCAAGGTAAACGGTTGAATATGTTTTATTTTTAATTCTCCATGTGCCAAAGAATATGTTTCCTACTTTGTGAAAGTCTCCTTTGGATGCTTTTATAGATACATCACCTTTGCAACACAACAACCTTGATGAAAACTGTACATAGGTTAGTCTGTCACCATACCAATGATACTTTTTGATTTCTTTCTTTTGTATCTCATCATACTTCATTGCACCTAGAATGCCGGCAATGGCTATAGCTGTGACAAGGATTGGTACCATCAGTACCGTAGAGAACCAGTTCTTCATACAAGTATTTAACTAAAATTATAAGTTGACTTGTGCCGCACCGGCGTTTACTTTGTCGCCAAAGTCAACTGAACTTAATGTAAACAAGCTTCTGACTTGATCAAAGTTGTTTGTATCAAAGTAAACAGAAATCATCTTTGGCTTATTCAATAACAATATATGTGTAAATTCTTTTTTATCTAATTCAGTTTTGTAATTCAAGTAACTCATTTTAGATGTTGCATTGTGTATAGCAGTGAAGTCCATGCCACGCCAGTTTGAAAACAATGAGTCATATTGATCAGCTACTTTTTTAAATGCACCTGCTACCATTTCTCTCATAAAGTCATCTGCTAGTTTTGGATCAACTGTGTCAATTAGTTTGGCAATGTTTAATAGTTGATACTTTTCTTTGCCTTCTTTTTTAATTTCTTTTCCTGTGGGTGTAACAGATATTCTATCATACGTGGGCAACTGAATAGCTTGATTCTTTTCTCTTACTTTATTATAGATTGGCTCAACGTTTGGGACACCAAGACTTGATGCTTCGTCTTTAAATCTTCCGCCACCTTTTCTTGCTTCACCTTTAACTTCAACCTTAACTCCATCAATAACTAAATCACCTTTGTTACCTTCTGGTCTTGTAATAGTAGGAGATAGTAATGCCATTGCTGTTTCACCTGGTCCACCATATGAATCTCTTTCAAATAAAATTTTAAACAAACTAATAATAAATGCATCACTGACTTTGCCTTTACCACTTAACCAAGTTCGAATGTCTTGTTGTTTGGCTTCTGTTCTAACTTTTTTAGTATTGATATAACTTACTTTACCATAACTGTTTACAAAATTTATCATGTCATCATCATCACCATCTGCAGAAATCATAGCTTCAATAAATCTTTTTATTAATGGTGCGTGATCTTTTTCAGGTGAAGTAAGTTTAGGTGCCAGCCTGGCCGCAATGTTTACAGCATCTGGATTACCTTTAGCTACTTCTTGCTCTCGTTCTTTTTGCTTAAGAACTTTATGAAAGTTGGCCATGTATTCTGGATTTCTTTTTAAGTAATCCGTAATAAAATCTAACTTTGCCAAGTTTTGTTCTATCTCTACTTCTGGGGCTTCAAGCAATTGTTTGTATCTCATATTAGTATTTATTTTCCTCATATGATAATAGTAGCCTTAATCACTACTATTGTCAACCATTTATGTATATTACTGCTTAAATAGGGTGTCCTACTACAGCAAATTGATTCTGTTTGGCTTCTGTTCTAGTGTTTCCATAGTGTACAACTCTGCAATCATCTACAGTTTCCATCTTTCTCCATGGGTCTACTATAGTAGAATTTGGTTGAAATGCTATGCTGATGTCTTCACCTTCTGTGGGTTTCTTGCTTAACAAGAACGATACATCAGGATCATGTGCCATCAAGTAAGTGTATGGACCACCTGTTTCAGGTGCCATCTCTCCGCATAGTGGATCATGATAATACAACTTCTGTCCTAGCTTTTCAACATAGTGTCCTACAAGAATACTGTATGAACCATCAATATATTTTACGTTAGGCTTGTATGCTTTACCAACAATGATGACTGGATTGTTATAGCTAACTAATTTTTTAGCAAGGTTCTCTGCTTGTATCTCTCTAGCATTCATTACTGCATCAAACAAGTCATAACCTAAACCTAAGTTGTCAGCCATGTATCTCAATGCAATATTATCTCTAGGGTGACAAGCACCACCATCGCCCATACCTGCTGTCATATATTTTGGTCCCATAATTCTTTGATCAGAATCTTTTAATGCTTTGGTAACAACATCTACATTAATGTTACCTTGCTTCTCTGCAACATCTTGAATCATGTTTACCAAAGATATCTTTGCTGATATAAATGTGTTGTAGAAAACTTTAATACATTCGCATTCGTCCCAAGTACCAATTTCATATCTAGGATTGTTCTGCATCATTGTTTTATAAAAGTCTACTATCTCTTTTGCATCACCTGTTTCACTGCCATTGTCAGTACCAATCATTACCATCTCTGGATTTAAGAAATCCCATTTAACTGTTCCCATTGCAATTAGATAAGGATTGTAAATGAACCTAGCATTGGATATTAAAGGTCTTAACTCTCTTCTAACTGTTCCAGGTAATACTGTTGATATTAAAACTACAATTTGTTTTTGAGTAACGTGTTCATTAACTTCAGATAAAATGTTTTTTACAATTGTATAATCAAAGTCTCTGTTATCTAAATGTGCTGTAGGATACCTTCCATCATATTGTACATGATGTGGTGTTGGTGCCGCAACAAAAATAAAGTCTCTATCTTGCACTGCTTCTTTAATTGTATCTTTGATTGGAAATTTTGGTGTCCTTGGAAGTACATCATAACCTACCACGTCATGATATTCTGACATAGCTTCAGCACAAGGTTCACCTAGTTTGCCTACGCCTATCATTGCAATCTTTTTTCTCATTGTATTCTTCTCTCCTAGTCTGTAAAGACTTTTATATTATATTTGTTATTAAAACTAATAGCATCGTTTTTATTGTTTACTAAAGGTTCTCCTCTAATATTTAGACTTGTATTTAACAAGATTGGACATCCTGTTTCTTTATACCATGCTTCTAATAGTTTTCTAAATCCTGTGTTATCATCTTTGCCTACAGTTTGTACTCTTGCTGTATTATCAAAATGTACAATGGCTGGAAACTTTTCTACAGTTTCTGGTTTAGCATCAGCCACGTATTGCATATAAGGTACAGCATCTCTATTAATATTAAAGTAAGTGTGTAAGTGTTCCTTTAAAATGGCCGGAGCAAAAGGTCTAAACTTTTGTCTACGTTTAATTTCGTTTACTTTATCTTTAATGTCACCTCCTCGTGGGTCTGCTAGTAAACTTCTATTACCTAATGCTCTCGGACCAAACTCTGCACGGCCATTTGCCACACCGCATATTTTATTTTGTAACAGCTCTTGTACTATTTTGTCAACTGGATATTCACCTTCTATATCTGTTCCTAGATAAGGAGACTCCCATTCAACTGGTTTGCCATAACGTAAACAAGCGGCTCCTAAACTATTACCAGCATCACCAGGGTTAGGCATTATCCAAACTTCTTCGCACACTTCTAACAGTTTAGTATTTGTTACACAGTTAAGAGCAACACCACCTTGGTATATCACTTTTGTTATTCCTGTATCTATAACTGCTTGAGAAACATATCCTACAATAAATTCATTTGCTATCTCTTGAATACTTGCGGCAAGGTCTATTGGATCTGCATCATTAAGAAATTCTGAAAAACCTACGTGTGGATTGACTTTTAATTTCAAAGGATACATAGATTCAATTAGTTCATCTTTAATCTGTTGAACATATATAGGTTTGCCATATGCGGCCATACCCATTAAAATATATTCTTCTTCGTTTGGTTTTAGTCCACAACGTTGTGTGAAAGCAGAATATAATAAACCAAAGCTGTGTGGATAATCAGTTGCTTGTAATTTTGTTAGAGTTGGGTTATTGTTATTACGATTATATTCCCAAGTGGTACAAGTATTCCATTCACCTATTGCATCTAAAACAATTACCAATGCGTGATCAAACTTTGATGTGTAAGCACCTGCCGCCGCATGAGATTCATGATGCAATGCATAACTTATCTTAGGTATCTTGTTTAAAAACTTTTTAAGATGATTCTTTGGTATTGTGTTGTCGCCAAACACTTCACTCCACTGTCCTGCATAAGCCTGTCTTGTTTTCTTTAGGTAAGGTTTTTCATACCAAACAATTTCATCTGGCATTCCAAATGTTAATGCTTCATCAACTATCTGTTGATTAAGATAGAAGTCATTCTTGACTCTTGAATATCTTTCTGAGTGTGCGGCAAATACTATCTTACCATCTTTAATAACACTGATTGCGGCATCATGTGATAGTGCCGTTACGCCCCATATGATCATAGTTTTGATATTTCTCCTAATAGTTCTTTGAATCCTTCAGTGTGATCGTAATTGAAGAAACGATTTCTATTATGCAATAGTTTCTCCCAACTGTCAACATATCTTTTATGTAATTCATCTAAATCTAATCTTGCTATTCTTTCAATCTCTCTTGTCAAATAAAATAAACGTTGAGGTGCTCCTACGATATTATCATAGTCTTCTACAAACCAATCATCGAATGTTTCGTAACCTCTGTCTTTAAGATACTTCATGTTACCAGGTAGTCCACAAACTGCAAATGGTTGCAAGTTTACAATTGGTTTAAATATTTTTTCTGTAACAAAGAAACTAGGATCAGCAGGCCATGTTTCTGTTACAATATTAAAGTATGAGTCTGCGTAATGTTCTGCAGTCATGCCTCTGTTGTGCCAAGCATCTTGTGTAGCATCAATGTCTACATGAGTTTCAGGTATATTGTTTCCATGCTCTTTGTGATACTCTAACATATCAACTAACGATCTATCTCCTGTGCCTTTCTTAATAGGCTTCCAACATAATTCATCTGGATGGTAAGGTATATCAAACTTTTCTAAGTAACTCCATATTCCATCTTTAAGAAGGTCCAGTCGTTTTAATTCTGTGATTAAAAACTTTCTATGAGGCCTACCTCCGCCATTTAAAAACAAAAACTTCTTGCTTCGTTTACGATCTCGTATGACATCAGTTGTTGGCAACACTTCTGTTTGATCTGGTTTGTTTAAAACAAAGTTTGTAAGGTAGTCATAAAACTCCCAACCAAAATGATCAAACACAAATATATTTTCAAATGTGTAACCATAGTACTGTTCGTGCTTATCTAAATACTGTTTGTAGTTTTCTCCTACATTTAGATCTCCAAATATCAGAACAAACTGTGAGCTTGGTATTTGAAGCCATCCTAGTGATCTTTGTAGCATTCTCATCCAATCAACTTGCTGGAAAGGAAAAGCTTCAAAGGCGTAATAAAATATTAGTTTTATCTTCTTTTGTCTAAGCAGTTTGATTATTTTCCAGTCTATGTTACCAAACATATTCTCAGTTATTAAGCTGACATCCATATGATTAGGTTCCATAACATACCAGTTTTCAGTATCAGGGTCGTCAACTGCTATGTTATCAAGGTTAACGTTCTGATAAGTAATATTACATTGTGTCATCAGCACAGGAAAAAAGCCCAGAGCATATCGGTCATAAGGAATAAAACGAGTTAGAACGTTTGTCCCATACTGGTTCTTCCAGTGAGAATCCCATTCAGCTCTGTACTTGTGGTGAAGTCCGTTGGGCATAGGCCCTTTATCGGACCAGCTATCCCAAATTAAGTTAATTTTTTTCTGTGTAATTGCCATAATGTTTTTAATTTTTAGTTATCTAGTTATTTAATTCTATATGTATTTAACTTAAATAACAATGTGATCCAACTTCTAGTTGCTTGAGATCTGAATTGCAGAGCTCAAAACAAAAAGGCAAATCACAAGTATACTTGTAAAAACAAAGAACTATAGGCAATATAGCGAGAGAGCAAGATAGAGACGAAAAAAAGAGTTAATATTAAAAGTTGGATAAGTGAATAGCTTATCGCGATAAGGATAAAGGAGCAACGCAAATGCCTAATTATACAATACAATTAAGAAGAGGTACAGCGGCTGAACACGGTTCGTTCACAGGTGCGGCAGGTGAGGTTACAGTAAACACTACTAGAAACTCAGTCCACATTCATGACGGATCAACAGCAGGCGGTACTGAGATGGCAACAAAGTCGTCAGTAGACAACTTGTCATCAAATGCTATTACGGACGCAGATGCTGATACCCACGTAAAAGTGGAAGCTTCATCAGATAACGATGAAGTACAAGTAACAGCAGGCGGAAACCTAGTAGCAAAAGTTACATCAGCGGCAATCTTACCAGGTGCAAACGACACTTACAATTTAGGTGCAAACGGTACTGAGTGGAATGACGTATTTGTAGACAATTTAAGAGCTACAGGATTAATCACTGATGGTACATTAAGTATCTCATCAGGATCATTAACATCAGGTGTAGCAGGTACATTCTCAGGAACAGTACAAGCTGGTACATTCACTGATGGAACTATGTCAATTAACGGTGGTTCATTAACATCAGTTGTAGATATTACTACAACAGGTAACATGGTAGTAGGTGGAAACTTTACAGTTTCAGGAACTACAACAACTGTTAACACAGAAACATTAACAATCGACGATAACATTATCGTTCTTAACAACAACGAGTCTGGCACTCCATCACAGAATGCTGGTATCGAAGTTGAAAGAGGAACTTCAACAAACAAAACATTTATTTGGGATGAAGGTAACGACAACTGGACAGTAGGATCAGAAACAATAGTAGCTGGCTTATTTTCAGGTGTAGCTTCAAGTGCCAAATACGCTGACTTGGCTGAGAGATATCATTCAGGTATGGCTATGGAAGCCGGTTCAGTAGTTTGTTTTGGTGGCGACAATGAAATCGAAATGTCAAACGAAGAAGCATCTACTAAAGTAGCAGGTGTTATTTCTACAGCTCCAGCGTTCATGATGAACAAAGACGCTGGTAACGATGACACTCACCCATACGTAGCATTATCAGGAAGAGTACCTTGTAAGGTAATGGGTCCTATTGCTAAAGGTGATCTACTTGTTTCAGCAATGAACGGTCACGCAAAAGCTTCAGCTTTTGTTGGTGGTGCAGTTATTGGTAAAGCATTAGAGAACTTCGATGGTGAATCAGGAGTTATTGAAGTACTAGTTAACTTAATGTAATTTTGCAAATAAGGAGATATTAAAATGAACACATTTAGATATTATAACTTGAGCAAGATGGCTTTAGGTTCTTACAACGGCTTAGGAATCAGCTGGGATGTCAAACACGTTGTTGATTTATTACACTCGTCATTAAGTGACTATGGTAATATAACAGCAGGTGGAGATATGTTTCCACACCACGGTGCAGGAACACATCACGGTGCATTGTTATCAAACACATTTTCGTTTGGTAGCTTAACATCACAGAACACAACAGCATTCGATTTTGGTGCAATTGTTTAAGTAATACAATTCAAGTGTAGGGTATTAATTTGCCCTACACTTTTTTTTTGATTTTTGAATCAAACTACACAAAATTTATACACACGTCATATAAATAACACTACAAGAACTCCCGAACGAAGAGTTCATCTAAGCAACAAAAGAGGAAGACCCTCCGGAAATATAACAATTATGTTAAATTAAAGGAGATATTAACATGGCAGACATTAAAAACTATGGCTTAAAAGGCGTAGGGTCTGACGTACAATTTGGTAAATCTGGTGGTAGATTACAGTATGATGCAAGTTCATCATTCTTTAAATTTACAACAGACGGTTCAACTTTATCACAAATTAGAGTTGCAACTACACCATCTAACGCCAACGATGCGGCATCTAAAAGTTATGTAGATGCAACTATCAATGGTTTGGACGTTAAGAACTCTGTGCATTTGGCCTCAACAGCAAATGGCACATTAGCATCAGCATTCGCTAATGGTCAAACTATGGACGGTGTTGCACTAGCAACAGGCGACAGAATCTTACTTAAAGATCAAACTGACGCTTCAGAGAATGGTGTTTACACAGTAAACGCCTCAGGTGCTCCAACAAGAGCAACTGACTTCGATGCCGATTCAGAAGTAACAGCAGGTGCATTCTTCTTCGTAGAAGAAGGTACAGCTAACGCAGACTCTGGTTTCATTATCACAACTGATGGTGCAATCACAGTAGGCACAACAAATATCGCGTTCACACAGTTCTCTGGTTCAGGTCAGATTGTTGCTGGAACAGGTATGACAAAAACTGGTAACACACTTAACACAGTGGGTGGTGACGGTATTACAGCTAACGCAAACGATTTAGCAGTTGATATCGCGGCTAACTCAGCTCTTCACATTTCAGGCGGTGCCTTAGATGTAACAGTTGATTTATCAGACGCAACAAACGACGTGACTGGCACATTAGCAAAAACTAATGGTGGTACTGGTCAAACATCACTAGACAATATTACAGACGCAGGTAACTCAAGAATTACTGTTACAGGTGGAACTGGAGTATTAATTGGTGGTGGTTCTAACTTAACACTTGATGTTTCTGAGTCAGACTTAGACTTATCAGCGATAGGTGGTTCATTAGGATTAACTTCACAAGTAACTGGAACACTTCCAATTGCAAACGGTGGTACAGGCGGAGCCAATGCTGGCGCGGCTAGAACTGCTTTAGGTTTAGCAATCGGTACAGACGTTCAGGCTTATGATGCAGACTTAGATGCGATTTCGGCTCTAGCTAAAACAGACGGTGGTATCATCGTAGGTAATGGTTCAGCTTTCGTATTAGAATCAGGTGCAACAGCAAGAACATCATTAGGATTAGGTACAGGTGATACACCAACATTTAACGGTGCGGCAATGGGAGCGGCGGCTATTACAGGCGTTGCAGATCCATCAAACGATCAAGATGCGGCAACTAAAAAATATGTTGATGATAACACAGGTGCTGGTTCGATCACACAAACAGTAGCTGGATCAACAGGTTCAGGAACTGTAGCAGTAGGTACTCAAACATTAACAATTAACGGTACAGCTGGTGTGATTACTACAGCAATGTCAGGTCAAACTATGACAGTTGACATAGCTGATAACCCAACACTTACTGGTAACGCAATCATTACTGGTAACTTAACGGTACAGGGTACAACAACTACAGTTGATTCAACAACTATTAATGTACAAAATGCATTTGTATTTGAAGGTGCAACAGCAGACGCACATGAAACAACACTTACAGTTGAAGATCCTACAGCAGACAGAACAGTTACAATTCCAAACGCAACAACAACATTGGTTGGTAAAGATACTACAGATACTTTAACAAACAAAACTATTGCTTTTGGTTCTAACACGTTCACAGGCACTCTACCTGTAGCAAACGGTGGTATGGGAATAGACCTATCATCAATTGCACAAGGTACATTATTAATTGGTAATGCTTCAAACGGCGTTGCTCAGTTAACAATTGGTGGTGCTAACAAAATCTTAAAGTCAACAGGTACAACAGTTTCTTATGTTTACCAAGATGCTTTAAGAGATACTACAGACGGAAACGTTGTAATCGAAGCGGACACAGCCAACATTGCAGATAACACAAAACTACAAATCTCAAATAGTTCTGCAAACGTTGTTATTAAAGCTGTTGACCCAGATGACACTAACGCACACGTTAACCTAGTACTTGAATCACAAGGTACAAACGGTAGAGTATTAATCAGAGATGCCTCTGGTGGTTCTTCAATCGTTATTGGTGATGATGATACATCACTAACAGTATCAGGTGGTATTTCAGGTGGATCAGCAGACGCTGGTGACTTGGTTATCAAAGGTGGTAACGGTACTGGTTCAAACGCATCAGGTGACGTTCTTATTAAAGGTGGTACAGGTGGTAATGCAGAAGGTAAAGTAAAAATTACTGACTCTTCAGATAACGAAATTATGTTATTTGAAAAAGCCGCTTCAGCCGTTAATGAGTTCTCAATCACTAACGCGGCCACAGGATCTAATCCTTCAATGGCGGCTACTGGTGGTGACACTAACATTTCTGTTGCATTAACACCAAAAGGTAACGGCCTAGTTGTTGTTCCAGATGGTTATGAGTCAAACGTTGGCTCTGTTGATGATGCATTAGTAACAAGAAAATGGGTTGTTGACAATGTTGTAACAGACGTTGATGATTTAATTATCAGAAAAGCTGTAACAAACGGTGCAGGTTCAGTATCAATTGGTACTATGCCTAACGCAGGTTCAACAACTTACTATGTAACTAGAATCCTAGTTAACGTATCAGTTGCTTACGCAGGTGGTTCAACTGCTTCTATGCAGATATCAGACGGAACTACAACATTAGCAAGTGTATCAGAATCAGATGTTACAACAACTGGTTCTTATGTAGTAGATTTAGATGCGGCAACTGCCACAGCCGGCGGTGCAACTCTAACTCTAGCATTTAAACAATCAGACGGATCTACATCGGCTACGCCGACTTCAGGTGCGATGACTGTTGCTGTTGAGTATAAGGCTTTAACTGACTAATATTAATTAGGAAGTTTAGTTTTATTATTGAACTTTATAGGGCGGATGAAATACTCCGCCCTATATTTTTGACTTGATTATTTAGAATCCACAAACGAATACATTTCATTTGCACAATCTAATATATCTTTAGTCATGATTGGTTTTGGCATACTGCCATCATTTGCATCAATTATTTTTCCAGTTTGAGGATCTCTGGTTCTAGTTTGCTCCCAGATATTCATCTCCCTTTCGTATTGACATTGTAATAATCCAGTAGCTTCTTTTAGAATATCAGCACGGATTTCATAGGCGTTTTTATTAGTAGACATAATTTTCTCCTTTCATGTGTGTTTGTTTGTGTGTAAATTACTCTACATTATTATAGTAACATCTGCTGTGGATAAATGCAACCTAAATTTCTATTGACTTTGCATAAAACTTATTATATTATTAAATATATTAATTAACAACCTCAGGAGGTTTATGCCAAAAATGAGAACCTTTACCTTTAATGATGGTAAAGAAACAAAAACAGTTGAAGCATTAGGATTCAAAAGAGCTGTAAAATCTTTTCAAGGTGGCTCAAAAGCTAAACAAGTAACAGTCGAATGGGAAGCCAAAAAAGGTGGTACATATGAAAAGGTACAACTATTACCATTAGGCAGAGACAAGAAACTGGGCAGATAAAAAGGAGAACAATATGTCAATTACAATTGGACCAGAACAAAAAAATAAACTGATGACTTTGATTCAAGAAGGATCTACTGTTCTACAAGAAGTAGAAGATCTTAAAGGTGGACTTAATGATACAATTAAAGCCATTGCACAAGAACTTGATATCAAACCTACATTGCTTTCTAAAGCCGTTAGGATTGCACACAAACATTCATTTGCAGAAGAAGAAAAAGACTTTGAAGAACTAGAAGCTATCTTAGATGCTGTAGGAAAAAAGTAACAATGAACATTAAAGAAAAAATACACAACGAAATTGAGACTAACGATGTTGTACTTTACATGAAAGGTTCACCAGACTTTCCACAATGTGGCTTTTCAGCAGGAGTATCTGCTGTTCTAAATAATCTTGAAGTTCCATATAAAAGTGTAGATGTATTACAAGACGATGAAATACGACAAGGCATAAAAGACTACAGCGACTGGCCTACTATACCACAACTCTATGTTAAAGGCGAATTCATAGGTGGTGCAGATATTATCAAAGAAATGCTAATGGCTGGAGACTTACAGGCTTTATTACAAGAGCACAAGATTATCAAATAGTTAAAAATAAATATATGTATGTTTATACCAAGCAGACATTTTTATAACGATCCAGCAATTTCTTTTGATTCAAAGAAGTTAGTTGAAGCTCTTACGGAAGTAGATAAAAGAGTAGCTAGGCAGTCTCCTTTAGGTGAAAGAGATATCAATGCAATTTGTTTGACACAGATTCCAGGTGATGCAGATTCAATCACTGGAGGAAATGTTAGAGGATTGTTTTGGACAAAGCCTGACTCAACAGGCAAAGAAGTTACAAGAGAAAAACCAATTGACGAAACAAAATATTCTGAATTTGTAAAACTATTTGATGACACTTACTTCAAAGAAGTTTACGATACATTACTTCAAAAATATAAATTAGGAAGAATAAGATTGCTTTGGAAGTTGCCACGTACAACATTAAGTTGGCATAGAGATCCCGAACCAAGATTACACATTCCAATCGTAACTAATCCCGGAGCTCGTATGTGTGTAGACACAGATGTACACCATATGCCTGCAGACGGTTCTGTTTACATTACAAATAATACACAATATCACAACGCCTTTAATGGTGGGGAAGAAGACAGGGTTCACCTAGTCGCTACTGTTTTAAATTGCGATATGTCTATCTTTCAATAAACTTCACTAACCAGTTAATTCATTAATATATTAATTAAATATTAGTGCGGGGACGGAAAATTACTATGAGCAACAATGAACACAAAGTAATACTTACGGATATCGATGGTGTAGTTTTCAACTGGCATAAATCTTTTGTTAGTTGGATGGAGATGCAAGGGTACGAAAGTACAGGAGTAGCTCATCATGATAACGATATTCATTTAGAGTTTGGAATTGATTACAACGAAGCTGTGATCAAAAAAGAAGAATTCAATACTAATATGATATCAAGCACACTAGAACCATTTGCAAGTTCAGATTTTTATATTAATAAACTATACGAAGAAGGTTATAGGTTTATTGGTATTACAGCTTTTAGTGATAAGCCCATAGCACAATATTATAGATATGTTAACTTAGAAGATCATTTTCCAACAGACTGTTTTGGAAGTATAATCTTTTTAAGTCAAGGAGAACAGGAAAGAGAAACACTAGAACAATTTAGTGGAACTAATTTAATCTATATAGATGACAGAATATATAACGTAAATTCCGCATTAAGATTAGGTTTAAAGCCAGTATTAATGAATCATGATTACAATATGCACTTTGCAAGAGAAGGTGTAAAAGTAGCTAGAGACTGGCAAGACATATACAAATATGTACAAGAGGAACATTCAAGATAATAATTGAAAATTTTTATTTGTTATTTTCGTAAAAATTAGCACGATGATTACTAAATAACAGTAGTTAATGATTAGGGAGGCCACTGCCAAAATCATTAAAGTTACCTCCTCTTTCAAGTGTGGCACACTAAATACATTTAGAGCAACGAACTTCCGATACAACAGGTCAAAATGAAAAGAAACTATTATGGCCGTAGGCGTAGAGACGATCACGATGATCGTAATAAGAGCACAAATACAAACGATACGGCTTGGAAAAAATACAAAGATGCATTAGAGAAAGCTGAGAGATCAGCCGACAACATTCAGCGAACGACCTATTTGCAATTAGCAGAACATTATTACAAGTTATCTAAAAGTATAAAATAGTTTTTAAACCACTGTGTTATCCAATAACTGTTTACTTTTAAATACTTACGATGGGAAAAAATCGTAAAAGACACCGTCAAAAGTCGCTAGATATAACACAAGAAGAACTAAATGCCGTACGTACTACAAAAATTAGAGAGCAGAATAGAAAAAAAGATATTCATCCTCGTAATGTAAATCAAAAACATTACGACGCACTCCTTAATGATTGGTCACGTTCAATTGTGTTAGCACTAGGACCAGCTGGAACCGGCAAAACTTTATTTGCTGTACATCATGCTATCAGAGCCTTCAATTGTGGGGAGATTAAAAAAATAATTATCACTAGACCTGCTGTAAGTGTCCATGAGTCACATGGATTTCTACCAGGGGGTCTAGTTGATAAGATGATGCCATGGATAAGACCTATCTATGATATCATGACCGATTATTGGTCACCACAACACGTAAAATGGTTGATGGAATCTGAACTAGTAGAGATTGCACCACTTGCCTATATGAGAGGAAGAACATTTAAAGATGCTTGGATAATTGCAGACGAAATGCAAAATGCAACACCCGAGCAAATGAAAATGTTATTAACTAGAATAGGTGAACGATCTAGAATTGTTGCTACCGGCGATCTTGCACAACACGACAGAGGATATGAAAAGAATGGTCTTAAACACTTTGTTGAATTAGCTAAAAAGAATAATAGTAAAAGTATTTCTTTAGTTGAGTTTGACAGAGGTGACGTTGAAAGACATCCTGTTGTTAGTGAAGTGTTAGGGCTTTATGGCGAGAAACAATATACTCAAGAGCAAAACAATAACTGGTCAGTAGTTAAGTAATTTGTAATTGATTTATTTTAGTAGTCTAGGTGACGAGCCTTGTGCTTCGCCGACTACTTGTAAGTCAGTATCTTTTGGAATCCAACCTTTTGGCGGATCTTCATAATCTTCAGATTCTAAATTGTTCCACATTTCTTCAAACATTTCTTGTAATGGAATTGTTACACCTTCATGTGTTTCGAATTCTAATTGAATCATTTGTACTCTGTCTTCAAGTAGTTCTTTATTGTATTGTACTTTTCGTTGGTAGTCCCAATAAGGTTTGAATTCTTTATAATCTTTTTTAGTAATCATGTGTAGTATTTACACCCGGGCAAGTTTCCTTGCCCGTAAGTGTTAACTTTTGTATTATTTGTCTTCTTCGTCTTCTTCGTAATCAAAATCATCGCCTTCGTCTTCGAAGTCATCATCTTCTTCATCTTCATCTTCTTGTTCGAAATCGTTTTCTTCTTCTTCGCCTTCATCATCATAGTCGTAATCTTCTGGCAAACAAGCACAAGGATCATCGTAACAATCGTCACAGATCTCTTCATTTTCATCTTCATGTTCTTCTTCTATTTGTAGAACATTCATTATATCTTGGATTTTTGATTCTAGTTCGTCTAGTCTTTCTTCTAGTTGTTCAATTATATTCTTTTCCATAGCTACCCCCTACTTTCACGTGAATGGATTGATAAACTGCACTAATACTTAATTGGTTTCCATAGTATTTTAACTTGCGACTTAATCATATATTGACATTTTTTATTTGCTTAAATATAATAACACTATGGATAACTGTTTAGCATTAACAAAACTAAAAATTAAACACCAGGATATTCTTGATATTATATTGGAACAGAATGATTCTGATTGGACCATTGACGAACAATATCATGAATTGCGTTTAGATAATTGGTTAGATTATGATTGTATCAAACAGGTTGTTAATCAGTTACCACATGACTTAGAAATTAATAACAATAGAATAGTAGCTGAAAAGTTAGACAGATACTTTTGCTTACCAGCACACAAAGACGGTATAAGAAAAGCTAGTATATACATACCATTGACAGCTCTAGACTGTGCTGTAGAGCTTTATAGCAATGATAAAGAGTGGGTTAGACCATACTATCACAATACAGCAACATTAATTAATGCACAAAGTTGGCATGGAACAACAACTAAACAAGAAAAAAAGATTGGGTTGCAATTTAGTTTATATGAAAACTTTAATATATTACAAGAAAGATTAAAACACTTATCATGAAAAAGTTTTACGTAAAAGATTGTCCTGAGAATATGGCAGTACATGATTGGATATTAAAAAGTACTGACTTAGATTATTATGTTAAAAACATGAAACCAAATTTTAAATCTGATGGAGTTGTAAAGTTTAGCAATCCATTAATTGATTTAGATAAAACTAAACAGTCAGTTGATAATGCATTTGAACAGTTTGGGTGGTTTGGTTTTTTAAACATACTAGGCAATGAAGCATTTAGAAGTCCAACATACGGCGGCCTTAGTTTAGTATACAATAGTAACTACAAACAAAAAGAACAAGTGTTACCTGTTTGTCAAACATTAGGCTATCCTAGAATAAATGCAAAGAGTCAATTTATAATAGAGAATCCAAACTTGAATACAAAAATTATGTTGGCTAAAGCAGACAAAACACTTTGGAAGAAAATTGGAGAACGTGGATTGCATGGAGGCTTTGATTTCCTTTGCAAAGAAGCAGAAGTTATTACGGAACAAGAATGTACGGATTTAAAACAAAGATATACTGATCAAAAAAATGAGTCAGTAGAGTTGTATGATAGAAAAAATACTTACAATGATAGTTGGAGTTTTAATGAACCAACTGAAGTAATGAACTATGAATACCTAGAACATATTGCTGGATTGTTTAAGAGAAGTTTTATAAGAAGTAGACTAGCAAGTTTTAAAAACATAGACAACACTGAAGTCAAAGAAGGTGTTAACCAATATATGTGGCACAGAGATGATACTATGTTTGTTGAAGCTAGAATCAATATGGTTGTAACAGCACCTGAAGATGCTTTTGGAATTGAAATAGAAGACATTGGAAAATATTATTATAAGCCTGGGGATTGGATTACATGGGACACAGGATTAACACACAGACCTTTTGTAGACAAACCAGGACTAGAGAGAAGTAGTTTAGTATATGCAGTAAGTCCTTGGTTTGATTATATTAAAGAAGAAGATGCTTGGATACAAAATGAGTTTTATGGAAACAAACATCCTTTAGATATGTTTGTTGAAGGAGATATAATAACAGGATTAACTGTTGACAATCAGTCAAAATAATTCTATAATGTATCATGTTGGAATGGTTTTTAAATGATTGGTTCTTTCACTTGAATAACATCTTTGCTATTATTGGATCTTTTATAACAGTTTCTTTAGTAGCTAGTAAAACTAATAAGCAACGTTGGTGGGGATTTCTAGTAGCAGTATTAATATCACCTTCGTTCTTTTATATTGGTTGGGTGTCAGGTGCATGGGCAATTGTGATATTGTCAGCATATAGATTTATAGAATCATTTAGAGGCATGAACAACAATAGGAATTTTTAACTTGAAGTTAGGATTATGGCGATTAGGATACATGGGTACCTTACCAAAATGGAACAGTAGATGGCGAAAGAAGTTTGCACTATGGCCAACCAAACTTGATAGTGGACAAAGAATACTTTTTAAAAGGTACTGGGTAAAAGAAACTTTTATGCAGAATCCTTACAATGGAACTAAAGGTTATGGCGTGGAAGAAAGAATGTCAATGCAAGAAAGATTATTAAAAAAACTAGAAAAGTAAGGCGGTGGTTATATGAAAATAGTAATAGCAGGTTACGGATACGTAGGCAAAGCTATTAGTTCAGCATTGAAAGATACTTGTGACATCACAATTGTTGATCCAGCATTCTCAACTCTAACAATTAAAGATACAGAACCAGATGGTGTAATAATATGTGTGTCTACTCCACAAGCAGATGATGGTACTTGTGATGTAAGCAATGTTATAAAAGTTATTAATGAAACACCAAAAGAAGTTCCTATATTAATCAAAAGCACAATCAGTCTAGAAGGTTGGGAAAGAATATTACAGTGTATAGGTTCACAGAGAATAACATTTAGTCCAGAATTTCTAAGAGCCAGAACAGCAATTGAAGATTTTAAAAACCAAAAGGTTATGTATGTAGGACATGGTGCTACAGTTTATTGGTCTGATTTGTTTTTAAAGTCTAATCCTAATTTAGATATACAAACATATGATGCTGAACAATTGATACTAGCCAAGTATTTTAGAAATAGTTTTCTAGCTACAAAGGTCAGCTTTTTTAATCAAGTTTATGATTTATGTAAAGCCAGTGGTATCAGCTTTAATGAAGTAAGAGAAGTAATAACAGATGACAACAGAATTGGTAAGTCACATTCATCAGTTACAGAACAACGTGGATATGGCGGACATTGTTTTCCAAAAGATGTTTCAGCTATTATAGAAACAGGAGTATGGAACAATGTTGATTTATCTATTATCAATGAAGCTTCTGAATATAATACAAAACTTAGATACAGTGAAGTAGAACATTTTTTATTTGGTGGAGAAGATGACAATGAAAGAAATGATTAGGATAATATGTTAGACATATGGGGTCGTTCACATTATTACGAACATAGAAATCAAACACTGGAATGGTGTCCTAGTGATTCAAAAGAATCATTTGATCAGCACATGGCAGACAACGACTCTAAAGCATTGCTGGAACAGAATGGTTGGGTTGATAAAAAGATTGAATACAAGTTCAACGAACATGGATACAGATGTGACAGCTGGGACAACGATATAGGTTGCAGAGTTTTGTTTGCAGGGTGCAGTCAAACTATGGGCATTGGACTTTCATTAGATGTGTTATGGGCATCAAGAGTTGCAGAATATTTAAAAGTTCCTTATCACAATATTGCTTGTGGTGGTGCGGACTGGCAACACGTTACTCAAAGACTGACACATTGGATTCCAAAATTAAGGCCGATGGTTGTTATACTAAAAGAACCACCGGAAGGAAGATTTAACTGGTGGGACAAAGAAACAGCAGTTCAAACAAATCAATTCAGTGAAGAAGAACTAATGAACTGTCGTATAAAAGAATCAAGACCTTTGATTGATATTGTTGATGACAACAACAGTGAATGGTACAAATGGTCTATGACACAGATAATTGAACAGCTATGCATTAAATATCATATTAAATTGATTCGTGTACCAACAGGAAGATTGAATTATGATGCTGATTACAAGACAGATCTAGCTAGAGATCTAAACCATTTTGGTAAACAAGAACAAGATTACACAGTTGAAGTAGTTAAGAAAGCATTTGATGAAGCCTAATATACCAGAACATTTGTTGAAGTTACAACAGGTCAAAGTTCCTTATCATAGGATTGCCTGTATGGCTGATCATCCAAAGGTGTATTATGGATTGAACAAAAATGGTTACGTGGTTTGCAACTATTGTAGCAAATTGTTTGTGGCCTGTGAACAAACTGATTTTGACAGCGAGGAAGTATATGTCTATGAAGATGAAGAATAGAGTAGGAATAACATTCAGCACATTTGATCTGTTACACGCAGGGCACGTTGCCATGTTGCGTGAAGCCAAAGAGCAGTGTGATTATTTGATTGTGGGCTTACAGAGTGATCCCACTATTGACAGGCCTGACACAAAAAACAAACCTGTACAAACTATGTTTGAAAGATACCTGCAGGTCAAAGCAGTTGAGTATGTTGATGAAGTGGTTCCTTATCAAACAGAACAAGATGTTGTTGACATAATAACAACACTGAAGCCTGACGTGAGAATACTGGGTGTGGAATACAAAGAACAACAGTTCACAGGCAGAGCAGAGTGTGAAAAGCTGAATATAGATCTTTGTTTCAACCACAGAGACCACAGGTTCAGCACCACAGCATTAAGAAACAGCATTAAAGATCTTTAAAACACTATAAAAGATCTTATATTATATTCCTTGCATTTGTGAGTTCAAGCAACACTTAAAGCTGACAGCAGTAGTTCTAAATACATATTACAGGAGAGGTAGAGCTATGTTGCGAATCTTATTTAGAGATGCATTTAAATGGTGGGAAGCAAGATTGTTGAAAGCATACGGCTGTTCAACAGCAGAGCCCAAAAAGAAACGCAAAAAGTTCAGCGATCTAAAGAAGAAAGCACCCAAAATACCTGACTACACCTGTCCCATCATTGATCAAGTGCTGGATGAATTGAGCTCAAGTCCCAACATCAAAGCTGGAGAATATCGCAAGATCAAAGGCAAAATGGAACGTATCAGACGCATGAATGACAAGCTGAGAGGCTCGGGCATATACTGGTATGAGATAGCCAAAGCAGTGTTTCAACCCAAATAAATACTATTCGCTTAACACAAGGAGATCATATGAAAATGTTTGATAACATCAAGAAGTCAATCAAAGGTGCACAAGACAAAGCCAAAGACATGGGCAGTTCAGTCAAGAACAGCATGAACAAGGCCACAAAGTCAGCCAAAACATTTGGTAAAAAAAGCACAGATGCAGTTAAAAAACTCAATCCATTTGGCAAATAAGCCAGTTGACACACTGAACAACTAGTGTATAATTAACACATGGAAATCATTTTACTATTTGTGTCAGCAAACCTGATACACCTGGCAGTCACAGGAACTCTGTGGATCAGCTGACATTCACTGTCATAGTGACAGGAGCAATGATGATGGCCTACTATGGCGGTCGTTGGTTGCTGATGCGTGAACTACAGCGTCAGCAGAATCAAGCTCAGTTCTTGGCAGAACACATGATGCGAGCCATTGTGACAGCACAGCAGAAACGCGATGAAGCCAGCTACACAGAACAGCAATGGAACGAGGCCTTCGAACAGTACGGAGATGGCACGGAATGGATTGATCCTCAATTGGAACTGTGGGCAGAAGAAGACCTAGAAGAACTACAACACAAGAAGTCAAACACATAGATATTACACACATTGCTAGTAGTAATAGTAGTGATAGCAGTAGTGATAGTAGTAATGACAGCAGTGGTTACACAGTAGTAAACAGTGACAAGATCACTTCAAAGAACTGTAAAGATAATTAAAAAAACAGCCCGTACGGTAGACAGCGAAGCATATTGACCTGGTCGTATGAGCCGTATGACATGGTGGAAAACACGGGTGGTCAAAACGTTAAGGTGCATCTCTCTTCATCGAAGAAAAGAGGTTTTAATATAGCTTTCCCAACCATGAATCACCTTAAAAGCACCTAAAAGATCACTTTATCTAGTGTGCCTAAGGTGGAAACAACCACAGGATATAGCGTCTGACGGCCGACGCACTACGTTGCTTCCAGCACTCGTGCGTTGTGTAGAGTGTCAGACCAACTATATTTCCAGGTTGACAGGATTGTGTTTTATGCTATAATAAACTTAATTAAATGCTAATAACAACAATAACAAAAGGACAAGCTAATGGCAACTAAACTGACCAAATACAGCTACCATGCATCAATTGTGATGCCGAATGGTAAGCAAAGACAATTATTCACAAACGACACAGTGGCAAGAACCAAAGTGCTACACAAAGCAGGATTGGACATCGCCAACTTGAGTTGGACAAATTTGGATCCAGCAATGACCAAATCAGAATTTGCTTCTGGTAAAGTTGTAGAGCCCAGCGTGGCTCCGGCTGAATCTACAGCTACTGAACAAGAAGTAGCGTAACACCGAATCCCCTCACAGGGATCAAACGTTTGTAGGGGGTTTTGCCGGGTAGCCTCGGCACCCCTAAACCATCAGGACCGATTTGCAGGACGGATCTGCTCCAGGGCTCGCTATTGGGGTATGGGGTTTTTTAAGATCTATTTGCTGTAGTCTGGTAAAGGTCCGCCGTACTTGTCACCTTTGACTTTTTTACGGCCCACTTCCTGTCTCTTACCATCTATCTCATGATCTCGATCTGAATCTCTTCTACGCAGGCCTTGTGATCGGCAACTGGCCAACCATGATGCCGGCAGTTCTTTGTCCGGTGTACGGCTGTTGCACACATCCTTGGGTGCAGGGCCTATGTTGTCTGTGAGTATGTCGATCAGCTTCATACAGTTATTTATAATCCCATCATGGCAGTTTGCACCGTGTAAAACCCGCGAGGGCTCGCTATTGGGGTATGGGGTTTTATATTAAAAACAGTTGTGTCGAGGGGTGGGGGCTGGCACTACATCAAGTATAGGATCATGCTCCATATCAGAATGGTGAACATGATCCAGTTTCCGGTATGCAATTTTATGCAACCTTTTCCAAGTGTTCGCGGAATTCGATGTCCACTGGTTCCCAGTAGATGCCATCATCTGAATAATGCCAACAGTCTTTCATGTGTATGAAAAGCCCTGTGAGATCCTCTGTGTTCTCAACACCTGATATTCTGGTGCACAACGGATCACCGAAAGCATCCACATAGTCTGCTTCCTGTCTTCGGTCACCCACAAGTTTGATGAACTTCTCTGCTTGGTCGTATTCCGGAGCAGTGATCTTCAAATATCCTGCAAGTTCTTCTGCTGAACTGTACTTGAACAAAGTGTTCGGTACTGATTGTCTGTTTCTGTGGCTGATGCCTATTCTAAAGTTTTGCATTTGTTTACCTCTCTGTTTGTTTAGGGCCTGCTTCATCTAAGGATCCCTATCGATTTATTAACAAGCCCATATTATTAATGTAGCACAGATCGGATATTTGTCAACCCCACAACATATAGTGGTTGGCACAAGAAGGCAGATACTAGATATTGTGTTTAGAAAATGCAATTAGGGGATTGACAGATTGAGCAATTATGCTATTATTAACAAATAAGAGAGGTACAATGACAACACAAACAAAAATGAAAGATATACTTTACGGATATATGTACAACTGTGTACACTGTGGAGTGGTAAACGCTTACGGCTTGACTGAGCAAGAAGCTGACG
>MDTB01032134.1_pt1 | contig 24900 bp, 22 predicted proteins | sample 811161 | NCBI WGS metagenome assembly MDTB01 (sample SAMN05326650, study PRJNA326480) | marine metagenome | isolation source: seawater | place: Mediterranean Sea | collected 2009
AGTTTTGGCGTGACGCTTGTTGTATTCGATATGGACCGAACGCTCCTAGATTCGCAGTCGCGGATTTCCCCATATACAAGTGAGACTCTGGCGCTTCTGCGCAGAAATAATATCGACTACACGATAGCAACCGGCCGAACCCTGCAGGCAGCCCTTTCGCCACTAGAAAACGACCATTTTGTGCAACCGATGGTTCTCAAGAACGGTGCGGTAGTGTGGCAGCCTGGCGAGAAGACCTACAGTCACCATCACCTACTCACACCCACCGAGGTGAATGAGGTGATCTCTGTTTTCACGCACAGCGACCTTAATCCTTTTGTTTTCTCGCTCGAGGAAAATCAGCTCCATGCGGTCTACCACGCGCCTTTGCGCGAGGGATTTGAAATCAAGCTCGCTCACCTGTTCGAGAGTGAGCGTGACCTACCCCTGCAAGCGTTGACGCAGATGCCCCAATCCGCTCATGTGATCAACATTTCGGCTATGGGTCTTATGGAAAACATTCAGAAAGTGATCGATTACGTCGAGCATCAACCCCATCTCGTCGCTTATTCAGGTATGGGCATAACCGCCCAAAACCTGGCTTGGCTGGACGTTCATCACAGTATGGGATCGAAGGGCAACGGCGTACAGTACGTCAGCCAGTATGCTGGTTACGAAGAAATCATTGCCTTCGGCGATGGCGATAACGATATCAGCCTCTTCGAAGTCGCTACCGAGTCCTACGCCGTCGAAAACGCTGATCCGGAGCTAAAAGAAATCGCCTCAGCGGTGATAGGCCATCATGATGAAGATGGAGTCGCTCACTGCTTGCGCGAGCGCTTTAATCTTTAACCTTCGAGTCAAACCCTGTGCTTCCTTTAAGCACAGCCGATTCGCTTAAGTTCTTGGAAAACCAAACATGAAAATCGCCCTGATCGTGATCGCCGTGGTGCTAATCTGCGTCGGTTGGCTCATGCCAATGCTCGGTTTAAAAGCCGGCGATAATCCGGTCACCCAAGCTCCAGCCGACGTGGGGGTAAGTTTCAAGAGCATACAAATTGATAGCGACGGCCTGACTCTCGAGGGTTGGTGGATCGAGGCTGATCAGCCCCACTCAGTCATCATCTGGCTTCATGGTGCGGGCTCAAGCCGCATCTCGAAATTCTTCGATACTCTCGGTTTCTACAAAACGGCGAGCGAGCAAGGCTATTCGGTGCTCACCTTCGATCAACGCAACGCAGGTAATTCAGAATACAGTGACGGCTACATGCGCCTGGGCGCTGTCGAATGGCGTGACGCGATGGCGGCGCGCGAGTGGGTTAGGCAGGAGCAGCCATCCGATCTACCGGTTATTTTGATCGGCCTCTCCATGGGAGGTGCAACAGCTGTTTACGCGCTGGAAAACGGCTTGGAGGCCAATGGGCTGGTTTTGTTCGACCCACTGCTCAACACCCCTGACTCGCTGCGCCTGGGTGGCTGGGTTGGCTATGGGTTACCACCCTGGTTCTTCCAACCCATGGCCTGGTTCGCAACGCGGTTCTGGAGTCTTCGCTACGGAGACGATGATGCGCTTGCCGTTGCAAAATCACTCGCTACTCCCAGTCTCTTGCTTCAAAACAAAAACGATCCGATCACCCGATCCAAATGGAGTGAAGAAGCCGCGGAAGCAAATGAGCGAATAAATATCGCTTTTGTTCCAGATATCGACCCCAGTTCACCCTGTCTTGCTGACAAGGGACGCTGGGGGACTCATGCAGCAGCTTACCACTGCCATCCGACTTGGACGATGGAACAACTCGATGCATTTCGGGCGTCTATTACCGCTGATCCCAGGCCATTAGCTCAAGGACAGTCTTTGGACAGCCGATAGATTTATACGCCCAGAGGAAGGAACACCGCGTATATCACTTTATACTCACGGTCCTAGGAGGATTCGTTATGAAAAAATCACTAGCTATTGGATTGATCGGTGTCGCCGCAAGCTCTGTTGCGCAGGCCTGCCCGGACTACCTCAATACCGAAATGCGAAAGCTAAGCTCGAAAGAGACAATTAATTTCTGCGATAGCTACGCGGGTAAGCCAATGCTTATCGTTAATACCGCGAGCAACTGCGGTTATACACCGCAATTCACGGGCTTGGAGCAGCTACACCAGAACTACAAGGATCAGGGTCTGGTCGTTGTTGGCTTTTCTAGCGATGACTTTTTCCAGGAAGAAAACGACGAAGCCGACGCAGCCACCGTGTGCTTCGAAAAATACGATGTCTCTTTCCCGGTGATGGCTACTAGTTCGGTTCGCGGTAGAAACGCCAATGCTGTATTCAAGCGTTTAGGCGAGGCTCAGGGCTATCCTAAGTGGAACTTCAATAAATACGTCGTGTCTGCTGAGGGTGAGGTCGTTGCTCACTTTGGTTCTCGGGTAGGACCCAGCAGCCCCGAATTACTAACATTGATCGATGAGATCACCGGCGGCGAGTGAAAACCGCTAAAACCACCGCCTGTGTCTGCTGTCACAGGCCGGTGGCGCTCACCTTCCACCACCTCATCCCGAAAAAGATGCATCGTCGAAAAGGCTTTCGGCGTCGCTACACCCGTGACGAACTCAACGTAGGGATCTGGATCTGTCGGCAGTGCCATCGCGGCATTCATGCTATTTACGACGAACTTACACTAGCAAAGCAATTCTGTACCCTAGACTTGGTACTCGCAGACCCTGCTCTATCGAGCCACTTCGCTTGGGTCGCTCGCCAACGCGAAGCGAGCGGCATAACAGCAGATCACTCCAATCGACTACAAAGTGTATCTAATCTGTTGGATTAGCTTCCTCAGCTGTTCAGGCAGATCGTAAATTCTCTGGTGTTGCCGCTTCAACAGTCTATCTCATAGGTCTTTCTCAAAGGTCTCTTTCAAAGGTCTCTCTCAAAGGTCTTTCTCAAAGGTCTTTCTCAAAGGTCTCTCTCAAAGGTCTTCCTCAAAGGTCTCTCTCAAAGGTCTCTCTCAAAGGTCCATGCGAATCGGGGCAACCAGCACAACAATCGGCCATAACGGTGGGTTCATCGTGCAGGCCTGTTATCCGGTGGCAGCCAGCCAGTCGACAATTTTCGCAACATTGTCATCAAGGTTACCGGTGCCTGATATCAACAGATCAGCATCGCGCTTAGCCGGCGCCACAAAACGGTCAAACATAGGTCTCGCTCGGGTTTCCCAGAAATCGATCACTGACTCTCGGGAGCGGGCCCTAGTTACCTTGTCACGGCTGATCCGGCGCTCCAAACACAAATCCTCGGGGGTATCTACAAACACCACATGATCAAGACGATCTCGCACTGTGTGATCGGCCAGCGCCAACACACCCTCGACAAAGACAATTGGCGCAGCTGCAAGATGCTTTGTCTGCGGCAAGCGGGTGTGTTGGGTAAAGTCGTAGCAAGGCGATTCAACCGGTCTGCCTAAACGGATAACATCAAGATGCTCGGCCAATAGCGTAAACTCGATAGCATCGGGATGATCAAAATTTACGACCTCTCGCGCTTCGAACGCCAGATGCGATAGATCCCTGTAGTAATCGTCGACTGTAATCACCGTGCAGGCTGGCTCGCCAGACCGGTCATCTCCTAAGCAATCGACTAGCGCGTTTACGATCGTCGTTTTACCGCTTCCCGACGAGCCGACAACGGCGATCAATCGACTCATTGCTTACAGCGCCGATGCACTACCGTATTGTTCGATGAGTGCTGCCTCGATCGATTCGCGCAGAGCCCGAACGTCCACATCGGCACATTCACCGTTATTCCAGCGATGGTACAAACCATAGTTGGGATCGTTAATGGCCGTAGAGAGCTCCCAGGCGAGAATGCAGCGCTCCTCAGGTGATAGCAACGAATCATCAGCCACAGCATTAAGCACCGTTTGAACCGAGGTGGCACCAAAGCGAAGCCCCGCATTATCGCCGACATCTAGCACCATGTAATGCGGTGCGGCCGCGCTGTACGCGGGCCAGGGATCACCCGCCACAGTGCCGGGCGCTCCTGTTCTCGCAAAATTGCCCCAGGCTCGCATCATGGTCTGGGTCATTTGTTCCGCCGATTCGGTATCCGGGTACATGAAGCTTCCGATGGAGCCATACATCGGAGCACCCTGAATGAATGAAATTTCGCTCGCGTGGGCCGCGCCGAAGAGTTCAGAGAACTTCAGCAGGAAAATATCGTACTGCTCATCCCAGTCATAACGATAGGCATAGAGCGAGTCATAGCCGGCTGATTCCAATGCCATCAGCGGGCCATCTACGCCACCAGCCTTCCAGCCCTCGGAGCGCTGTCGCACCCAGAAGTCATAAACCGGCTTATTTTTCAGCCGGATTTTAGGAGGTGCAAGCTTTGTGAGTGGGTAAGAAACGTCCACAAAATAGCGATTCAGTCCCAGCCAAAGAGTCACCTCGTCCCGATTCGATCCCGCCATCACCGGCACGCCCTTCTTTGCGTAAGCCAGATTATTGAGTGCACTCGCAAAGCCCTCAGTCGGGATCACAATACCGTCATTAATAATCCCTGGAGAAATGTGGTCGACGTCTATGTTGTAGAACACCTCAAGCAGCAGATCGCTTGAAATTGACCGAAAGTCATCAGCCGTAATGGCATCACCGTCGTAGCCTAATGCCTCAGCAAGCTCCCAGCTCCCCGCATCGATCTGCTCAAACTCTCGCTCCTGATTAAACGCCTGTCGCATACTCATGCTCTTGACGTACCCCGATTGTGCGATAGCTTTGTGGAATAAATCCTCGCTCAGCGGACTTGCCAACAGAGTAAAGACATTATGTCCGCCTGCACTCTCACCAAAAATCGTGACATTACCCGCGTCCCCACCAAATGATTCGATGTTCTGCTGTACCCATCCCAAAGCTGCGATGATATCCAAGGTGCCAAAGTTTGCGATCGCACCAGAGCCACCATTCACTGCAGGATGATGAAACCAACCCAGCGGACCCAATCGATAATTGATGGCCACAACAACGACGGTCTGCTCAGCCACCAGGCGAGAAAAATCATAGGTTCCCTTGCGGCCCGAGGTATTGCCACCACCGTGGATCCAAAACATCACGGGAAGTGCAGCTGAGACCTGAGAAGGCGCGTAGACATCGAGATACAAGCAGTCCTCAACCCCAACAATGGCGTCACCCTCAATGCCTGACACCTCGCTCGCCTCTTGCGGACACATCAGCTCCGCGTCTAGACGCGGCAGCAATGAATCGCTCGCAGGAAGCGGCTGTGGCGCTCGCCAGCGAAGAGCCCCAACCGGTGCCTTGGCATAGGGGATGTCGTAGAACTTGTGGGTGGCAAATCCGCCCTGAACCGCTTGAACCGCACCCGTGGTGGTAACGATGGGTGGCGTCTCTGCAAAGCGCTCCGATGAAGAGCACGACAATAAAAATCCCGCGCACAGCGCGGTGAGTAAGGCTCGCATACCGACCTCAGATCATGGGTTCCAAAAAAAGTAAGCCCGGCCTAAGGCCGGGCGGATTTAGACTAACGACCCTTCCAATTGGGCTTGCGCTTCTCGGCAAACGCCGTCGCACCCTCGATCGCATCTTCACTCGAGAAAACCGCGCTGGTGATCTCCTGCTGGTTTGCAAACATTTCATCCTGTGACCAATCGATAGACTCTTTGATCACTTGTTTACTGCGCTTAACGGCAAGCGGACCGTTTTCAGCGATTTTAGCGGCCAACGCTTTCGCCTGTGCAAGCGCCTCACCAGCTGGGGCAATCTGATTGATCAAACCCACACTCATGGCGCGCTCGGCACTCATGAAATCGCCCGTCAGTGCCATTTCCATGGCAACTCGACTCGGTATTTGCCGGGGCAAGCGCACCAGACCACCCGCCGCCGCCGCCAAGCCTCGTTTCACTTCGGGAACCCCGAACATGGAGTTGTCTGCGGCGACAATGAGGTCACAGGTAATGGCCAATTCACAGCCGCCCGCCAGTGCATAACCTTCAACCGCTGCAATCATGGGTTTGTCGGTGGATTTTTCTACCATTCCGGCAAAACCGCGGCCCGCGACGTAGGGAGTTTCACCCGTCACGAACGCTTTTAAGTCCATGCCCGAACAGAACGTGCCTCCGGCTCCAGTCAAGATCACAACGTGGGTGTTGTCGTCGGCATCGAGTGCATCCAATGCCGCCGCAATGCCTTCTGCCACGTCTTTGTTGACCGCATTCTTCGCATTTGGGCGATTGATTGTGATGGTCATAACGCCATCACCCACCTCAGTCAAAACAGCTGCTTCGCTCATAGTATTGTCCTTATTGGGTTGCGTGTGTGTTTAACGGGGCTGCATTCGAATGCCGCCGTCCAAACGGATGCACTCGCCGTTAAGGTAATCATTATCGATGATCGCTGCAGCAAGCTTAGCGATCTCTTCAGGCTGACCCAAGCGCTGCGGATACAGCACCGCCTCAGAGAGCGAATCAATCGACGCCTGCGGCAAGCCCGCAAACAACGGCGTGTTGATCATACCTGGAGCGATGGTATTGACGCGGATACCGCTTTTGGACAAATCACGCGCGATTGGCAGTGTCATACCCACGATGCCACCTTTGGTCGCACTGTAGGCAGCTTGCCCCATCTGGCCCTCATAGGCGGCTACCGATGCGGTATTGATGATAACGCCGCGCCCCATGTGCTCATCGACAGGCTCATTGTGCTGCATGCGAACCGCACACAAGCGGATTACGTTGAAGGTACCAGTCAGGTTGACGGCGATGACCTTGTCCCACAAATCGAGCGGGAAAGCACCGTCTCTACCGACGGTTCGGGCGGCATTGGCGATACCCGCACAATTGACAACGGCATAGATCGCACCAAATTTGGCAACACCTGCTTCAACGCCAGCCTCGACAGATGCTTCGTCGGCCACGTTCACCTGTGCGAACAGACAGCGATCAGCGCCGAGCTCCTCAACCATGGTGGCACCCGCCGACTCGTTGAGATCAAAAATAATTACGTTGCCGCCGTCCGCGGCGATGCGTCGTGCGACTGCTTGACCGATACCCGAAGCGCCCCCGGTGACCACTGCAGCCTTACCTGAAATATCCATTATAACTCCCTGTAAATAATACTAATTGTTTGTCAGCCAAGCCCGACAATATGATGGCTCTCGTTCTCTACTGGCTCTACGATGATTCGAGCTCCAATAGGTTCGCCGTTGAGAAATAACATAGAAACGTCGTCTTCGTTGGCAACACGCGCAGACACCACACGCCGATTATCCTCCAGAGCGCGTCCAATAGCGATAATCCACGCGCCCTCAGGCACCGATTTAATAGTAAAAGTCTCGACACGGACAACGCCGCTGTACGACTCATTAACTTGAACCGACTCGCTACTAGACACGAATGTAGGCTGCTCATTAGTAATATCGAAGTCGTTGGGCTCACTCGAGTAGACACCCACGGCATGTTTCGACAGATTGCCACCTAAGGCACCCACCATGACGGTCTGATGCTCTTTGGCCTGAATGCACTCCACTGCCGATGCGATCGCGTGTAGCGAGTAGCTGTTGCCAGGTCCGCCAAAAAACGGAAGCCCGCCAGTAAGGGTAAGAGGTCGAGGGTCCTCCCAATCCAAGCCTAACGCCTCAAGTGCTTCAATGACGGCCACCGGAAAACAGGAATAGAGATCGAAAGCATCGATATCGTCGAGCGATGCCCCAGAGGTGTTTAACGCCTGCGCGTAGGCCCAATGAAGCGCCGGTGAGGCACCGAGCTCGGGTCGGTTCAACACATCGGTCTCAGTAGCAATACCGTAGCCGTTGAGAAATACCGCGCGTTCAGCCAGCCCTAACTCTCTGGCCTGTTGATACGACGTGATGATCACCGCTGCCGCTTGGTTGACCCCATCTTTCGCAACCATGGATTTGAGGTGAGGGTCTGTGATGACGCGGTTACCGGCAGACTCGGTGCCGATCTCATCAGCCGACGCCGACATAGCAAACATAGAATTGGGATTATCTCGAGCCACTTCCGCGAGACGTGCCAGCAGGCGCCCGAGCCGCTGTCGATAAGCTGCTCGATCCTCCCCCAGCTGATGCCGCTTCGCATGCTCGAACAGTGGATAGATATCGGTCGGTGCAAGCGCCTTGTGACGCGCAAGATAAGGCACGAACATGCCATCGAGACCAATCCCATCATCAACGAAATCGCCCGAGGTCTTTTCACTCCAGTCCACACTAGTGCCCGAGCGCTGATGGTGCCGCATGGTCCCTATTGCCTCGCCACCGCAGAGCACTGCAGCTCTACAGTCACCCCGCGCAACTGCGCGCGCTAACTTCGCTACCTGCTCCTGAGGACTTTGCCCACCAGCCTGCGCATACTGAAGCGTCACCCCAGTCAGCCCCAAGTGATCCGCGACGGAAATTGGCAGACCGTCGCTATAACCAAATGGTGCGAAGTGATAACGAATTTTCTCAGGCACAGAGTCGACAAAGGTGCGCGTCAAAGTGACGTGATCGATGATCTCCCTGAGCCTATCGGCCGCGCCTGACACCGCAATCGCTTTTTCAACCGCTTCGGCAATAATTTCAGCTGGGTCTAGCCCCCGCCATCCATCGTCAAGCCGATCGACTACTTGAGCCGCACTCACTAGCACAGGTCTTTGATCTAACGCCAACACCCTATCCCCCTGCGTTACGACAAATATCCATGAACGATTCGGCGGTCAGCGAGGCGCCCCCCACCAGCAATCCGTCGATACCCTGCTCGGACATAAATTCGGCTGTGTTTTCCGGCTTTACACTGCCCCCATAAAGCACACGCCCATCGCCTTTTTTTCCAAATATTGATTTGAGCTCATTGGCGATAGCCTGCTGCACGGTGCCGGCGTCGCTCGGTTCTGCGGGCAAACCAGTACCGATCGCCCAAATCGGCTCGTAGGCAAACACCGGTGCCCTATGAAGCCCCCGCACCGCCGCCCTCCCCTGCCGCTCGATCACAGCAATCGTCTCACCCGCCTCGCGCTCCTGACTCGACTCCCCTAAACAGATAATCGGGGTCAAACCCACCGCCTCGAGCTGCTGCGCCTTGGTCGCGATAATGTCATCGGTCTCGCCGTGTCTTTGGCGACGCTCAGAGTGTCCGACAATGCCAAATTGACAACCGAGCGCCAACAGGCTCGCGGCCGAACACTCCCCCGTAAACGCACCCGATGCTTCGGAAGAGCAGTCTTGACCGGCAAGTTGTATACCGGGCACCTGTGATAGCAACCCTAGATAAGCCAATGGTGGTGCTATTACACAATCCACAGCGGCATCGGCGGTGGCGCGCCAACTCGCGACAAACTCGCGAATTTCGGGCGCCTCAATGCTCATCTTCCAATTGGCAACCACTAGAGGTGTTATCATGGTTATCTCGCAATTCGGTGAACCACACCGAGTGTCATCACCAAGGCCTACAGCAAAACGACTGACGTGAATTTTTCAAAGTACGCGCGACATTACAGTAGCAAGAGCGGAATCGTCCAGCTCATGGAGGATCTGTCCATTTCCATTCCAGATGGGAAAACCCTATACCCTTTGGGGGGCGGTAATCCGGCGCATATTACAGAGATTCAAGCTCTAATCCGCGAGGCCGCAGAAACGCTGATAGCAGACACTGCTCTGTTCGCTAAAACTGTCGGTGACTACGACTCGCCCCAGGGGAACGAGCAGCTAAGAGAAATCCTCGCTACTAAACTCAACGCGGACTATGGCTGGGCTGTCACGGCCGATCATATCGCCATCACCAACGGTAGCCAGGCGAGTTTTGAGATTCTCTTTAACAGCCTCGCGGGACAGTTCGACGACGGAACCTGGCGACAGCTATTGCTGCCAATGACGCCCGAGTACGTCGGTTATACCGACATGGCGAGGCAAGACCAGCCGCTGTTGAAGGCGCAACGCGCCAACATCGAACTCATTGGCGATCGCCAGTTCAAGTACGTCCTGGATCAAGAAGCGCTATCAGAGCACAGAGACATTGGAGCTGTCTGTGTATCGCGCCCCACTAATCCCTCGGGTAATGTGCTTTCTGACGATGAAATTGACTGTTTGGTGGACTACTCCCGCGGCCGAGGCGTTCCGCTCATCATCGACGGAGCATACGGCCTACCTTTCCCCAACATGCTGTACACACCGGCTGCACCCCGCTGGGATAGCAATATCATTCTCTGTCTCAGCCTATCGAAGCTCGGTTTACCCGGTATTCGCACCGGTATCGTTGTCGCTGACCCTGCGATCACGGAACTGATACGCAATGCCAATGCCATCAACGGTCTCGCACCTGGGCGCTTCGGTCCAACCCTGATAGCGCCAATGATCGAAAACAAAGCGATCGACACGGCTTTGAGCTCAGTACTGAAGCCGCACTATCTGAACAAGCAGAGCCTCGCAATTGAAGCGCTAGAGGAAGCCGCGTCAGACTTACCAATACGCTTCCACAAACCAGAAGGCGCCATGTTTTTATGGGTCTGGTTCGAGGGTCTACCGAGTGATTCTGAGGCAATCTATCGCGATGCCATCGATGAGGGCGTAGTCACTGTACCCGGACACCACTTTTTCCAAGGATTGGGTTCAGAGTGGGAACACGCGCGACAGTGCATGCGAATCAACTATGCAGGCGATACGGACGTGGTGTGTGAAGGAATAAGGCGCCTCATTACTGTCGCGAGACGCCATTATCTGAAAAAGGCCTAAGCGTCGATCGACTGATAGTAGTCCATCAGGATTTTAGCCACCTCGGGCCGCGAGAACTCGGGCGGAGGCGCAATACCCTGACCCAACATTTCGCGAACCGCGGTTCCTGACAGCAAGATAAAATCGTCTTTGCTGTGATCTGGAGCGTCTTTCATCATCACCACGCGATCGAGCTTTTTGCTGTAAGCAGTGTGATCAGCCCGATAGATGTCGATCTCTAGCGCTCCCTCAGGGACACGCTGATCGAAAATGGTCTGCGCATCGAAGCCACCATAGTAGTCGCCAACACCCGCGTGATCTCTCCCGACAATCAGGTGCGAGCAACCCGTATTCTGGCGGAATACAGCGTGTAGCACCGCTTCTCTCGGACCGGCATACAGCATGTCGAAGCCATAACCCGTTACCATCACAGTGTTTTCCGGGAAGTAGTGATCGACCATGGTGCGGATCGAGTTATCTCTCACATCAGCTGGAATATCACCGGCCTTCAACTTGCCGAGCAGCATATGAATCAAAATACCGTCCGTGCCGAGATCATCCATCGCCATGCGGCAAAGTTCTTCGTGCGCGCGGTGCATTGGGTTACGAGTTTGAAATGCAACCACTTGTGACCAACCCAGTGACTCCATTTCCGAACGAATCGCCATGGCTGTCCGGAAGGTATCGGGAAAGTCTTCCTCGAAGTAGGAGTAGTTCAAAACCTCGATCGGCCCTGACAGCAACACGCGCCCTTGGCTATTGAATGTCGCAACGCCCGGGTGATTGCTGTCATCGGTACCAAACACCTCAGCAGTCATCACTGCCATGTCATCGTCCGACAGGATCTCTATCGCCTCGACTGTCATAACCGCTAGCAATGGATTGCCATCGCGATTTGGGTCCAACAGAGCAACGCGATCACCAGCGGAGCCGTCAAACTGCTCGGTCATATTCAAGACTGGCACCGGCCAAAACAAGCCATCAGTGGTCTGGAGGTTTGTCGCAACGGCCATCGCATCTTCGCGGTTCATATAGCCTTGCAGTGGGTTGAAATAACCCGCACCCAACATGACGGCATTCGCCGCCGCCGCTGACGACAGCACCAGCGTTGGTATTGTGGCGGCTTCATTCTTAAGCGCTTCTGCCGCATCCCCTTCAACAATACGAGGGGACAACTCGGTGGAGCCATGAGGTTTAATTAGCATGACAATCTCCTGTTAAGCGCTGATGATGTTGTTAGCAACGAGCAAGTCGATAATCGCGTCGACCTCTTCCTGCAACGATTGCTGGTCGGTTCGAAGGTGAAGCTCGGGACTCTCTGGGGCCTCATAGGGGTCATCGATTCCTGTGAAGTTCTTGATCTCACCCGCTCTTGCTTTCTTGTAAAGCCCTTTTGGATCGCGCTCCTCAGCTGCTTCCAAGCTGCAATCAACGAATACTTCGATAAACGGCATATCTGATTCCTGATGCACCTGACGCACCGCTTCGCGGTCAGCACGATAAGGGCTGATGAAGCTGCTCAGTACCAGCACGCCAGAATCCACAAATAGCTTGGACACCTCACCAACCCTGCGGATATTTTCCGCTCGGTCTTCGGCGCTAAATCCAAGATTTTTGTTAATACCAAATCGGATGTTGTCGCCATCTAATCGGTAACAAAGAATGCCGCGCTCATGTAACGCGCCTTCCAGTGCCACCGCAATGGTGCTCTTACCCGATCCAGACAAGCCGGTAAACCACAATGTGGCGCCACCATGACCCAGCATTGATGCTCTCTCGGGACGGCCGATATCGCCTTCGTGCCAATGAATATTTGTTGCTTTTTGGTCTACCACAGTCTTCCCCCTCTTTTGATGGCACGCAGTGTAGCTATTGTCATTAATAATAAAAAACGGTTTTATTAGGTTTAATCAACCAACTTTATAAATAGATGAGATTCACACTCAAACAAATAGAGGTGTTTTTGATGGTGGCGAGCACTGGATCAACTACCGGTGCAGCCAAGCGCTTGAATCTGTCGCAATCTGCCGTGAGCGCTGCACTTAAAGCGCTCGAGTCGCGTTACGGCCGAAACCTTTTCGATCGCGTGGGAAAACAGCTTGTTCTCAGCCCAACTGGACGCACTGTGTTGCCCCACGCACAGCGCTTGATCGACTTTGCCAACGAATTTGATAGCGAACTCAAGGGCACCGAAATCGCCGGTGAATTGACTATCGGCGCATCGTTCACCATAGCAAACCATGTCATTGTCGATGTGTTGGTCGATTTCATTGGCAAACACCCGGGGGTCAACGTCAATTTGCAAAGTGACAATTCTCCCGGTATTGCCGAGATGGTCCTGAACCGACAGGTTGATGTCGGCCTCGTTGAAAATATCATCAGACATGAATCGATCCGCAGCACGGCCTGGCTTAGCGATGAACTCATTATTTTTTGTGCTCCCGAGCACCCTCTTGCCCTGTCAAATTCAGTATCGATGGAAGAGTTGGTGTCGGCCACATGGGTACTGCGGGAGACTGGCTCAGGTGCACGTACCGTGTTTGATGAGACCTTTGAACGTCATTTAGCGACCATTCACACAGCGGTTGAGTTTGGTCACAATGAACCGATCAAGCGGGCCGTGTCTAACGGTTTAGGTATTGGTTGCCTATCGAGCCGAGTTATCGATCGGGAGCTGGCCGATGGCACACTCACCACTATCAATGCACCCCTCGAAGCTCGGATGATGAGACGTTTCTACATTATTCAGCACGCCGATGTGAGGCTGTCTGCACCCGCCCATACATTCGCCGACGCATGTCTCGGCTTGAGATAGCATCTCGCCTATACTAAGCGGCGATATCGGGAGCAGCTGTATGAAAATTGGCATTGTGGTGGGTAGTCACCGACAGGGATCGCAGAGCGGCAAGATTGGAGGCTTCCTCTCGAGGGAAATCGAACAACTATCGGCGCACAGCGTTTGGACCCTAGACCTTGGTATCACCCCACTCCCGCTGTGGGACGAGCAAATTGGTTCTGATGCGCCTCATTGGGACATCTGGCAGCAGGTTCGTCAGGAGCTGACCGACTGCCACGCCTTTATCGTGGTCACGCCTGAGTGGCACGGTATGGTACCGGCCGCGTTGAAGAACTTTTTCCTCATCTGCGGCAACTCGGGTGAGCTTGCGCATAAACCAGCTCTGATCTGTTCGGTGTCTGCGGGTGTAGGAGGTAGTTTTCCGGTCAACGAACTCAGAACCAGCAGCTACAAAAACAGCCGCCTCTGTTACATCCCGGAACATCTCATCATTCGCAACTGCATGTCGGTTTTGAACGCTAATGCCTCTGAAAACACCGGTGCAGAGCATGACTATTTGGCGGACAGGGCACGCTACGCGCTTAAACAACTTTTTGCTTACGGAGAAGCGCTCGCAGGTGTCAGAGCATCGGGCACAACCTCACTGGAGGCATTTCCCAACGGGATGTAAACAGGCGCCGTGCGAGTGACCCAGAACCTTTGGGTGCTTAAACCAGCTCTCGGTAGGCACCACCGAAGAATACCAGCGGCTGGCCACTGGACTCTGTGAACGCTTCTACCTCGCCGACAATTATCTGGTGATCACCGCCCGCATGGATTGCCTCAGTCCGACAGGAAAAGGTGGCAATCGCGCCGTTTACCAAGGGCACACCTAGGTCGTTCATCATGCAATCACCGTCATCGATTTGATGCTCATGAGATCGTGCGTATCGAGATGAAAGTTCGGACTGATCACTGCCCAGAACCGATATGCCGTAACGTTCGCATTCGGTGAATGCGCGATAGCACTCCGACATATTTTGGATGCTCCACAACACTAGGGGTGGCTCGAGAGACACAGCCGCGAAGGAGTTCACCGTCATCGCAACAGGTCCGCACTCCTCATCCGCAGTCGTCAGTATGCTGACTCCGGTGGCAAATCGTCCCAAACAATTGCGTAATGCTCGGCTATCCAAGATCACTTCTCCCTACGAATGCGCTGCAGACTACCACGGCAAACCGATGATTAGCGCATCCTTTTGGGGTAACTCTCTCATCGTCCAGACGGTCTACGCCTGAAAAACCGGAGCGGTTTGATACGCCTTGGGCTCGGCTCCGATGATTAAGATACGACAAGGTCACGAACCATACCTAAGCAGGCTAATACCACAGGCTAAATCGGCTTATACTTTGCAAAACGAAGATCACCGCAGGCCGCTCGTTATGGGCGGCCACGCTGGGAGTAACATATGAGAAACCCACTGCGACACTTAAACCACGGCCTGCCAGAAGAGTTGGTCATGCTCCGGATGACATGCCAGCAGTTCGTGGAGAGAGAATTAGCTCCCATTGCCGATGACATCGACAGAGATAACGAGTTTCCCCATCATTTGTGGCAACGCATGGGTGACCTGGGTCTATTGGGCATTACTGTCACAGAAGAATACGGTGGGAGTGCCCTAGGTTACCTCGCACACATCATCGTTCTTGAAGAGATTAGCCGCGCTTCCGCCTCGGTAGGTCTCTCTTATGGCGCCCATTCCAACTTGTGCCTGAATCAACTTGAGCGCAACGGAACCCCCGAGCAAAAAGTGCGCTACCTACCCGAGCTCTGCTCCGGTACCAAAGTGGGAGCCCTTGCCATGAGTGAGCCCAACGCAGGCTCTGACGTGGTGAGTATGAAGCTTAAAGCAGAGCGACGGGGCGACCACTTCATCCTGAACGGCAGCAAAATGTGGATTACCAATGGGCCTGATGCCGATACCTACATCATTTACGCCAAAACCGATCCAGAGGGCGGATCACGTGGAATCACCGCGTTTATTGTTGAGCGCGGCTATCAAGGATTCAGCCAAGGCGCAAAGCTCGACAAACTGGGCATGCGAGGCTCTAACACGGCGGAACTCATCTTTGAGGATTGTGCAGTTCCTGCTGAGAACGTTCTCGGCGAAGTCAACGGTGGCGTTGCCGTACTGATGTCCGGGCTGGATTATGAACGCGCGGTCCTGTCCGCGGGTCCTGTCGGAATTATGCAAGGTTGCCTGGATGTGGCAGTACCCTATGTGCACGAACGCGAGCAATTTGGACAGGCCATCGGCGAGTTTCAATTGGTACAAGGCAAGCTTGCTGATATGTACGCCACTACCGCGGCCTGCCGCTCGTATCTATATGAGGTGGGTCGGGCACTCGACCGAGGTGAAGATAGTCGGAAAGACGCGGCAGCAGTCATACTCTATACAGCGGAAGCAGCTACCCGTTGTGCGCTCGATGCCATCCAGCTGTTGGGGGGTAATGGTTACACTTCTGATTACCCTACTGGTAGATTCCTACGAGACGCCAAACTCTATGAGATCGGTGCCGGTACGTCAGAGGTAAGACGCATGCTGATTGGCCGCGAGATCTTTCAAGAGACAGCATGATTGCTAACAACCCGGATGGGTAGTTGCTATGGCGCTGGGAGACAAGCACCCTTGCGCGCTCGATTTACCTTACAATGGCGACAAAAGAGTGTGCGGGAATCGACCGCGCCGACCTGGGGGGAACGCTGATGGGCAACAAAACACAGTGGACTAAACTGAATTGGGCGGATCCATTCGAGCTCGATAGCCAGTTGGACGACGTGCAGCGCATGGTGCAAAGCAGTGCGCGCGATTACGCTCAGTCCAAGTTACTGCCGAGAGTTCAGAGTGCCTTCGATGATGAGCGCATGGATGCTGAGATTTTCCGCGAAATGGGCGAGCTGGGATTACTCGGCTCGACAATCTCAGGCTACGGATGCCCCGGCATTGATTACATCTGCTACGGCCTAGTCGCTCGCGAGGTAGAGCGGGTTGACTCAGGCTATCGCTCAATGATGAGCGTCCAGTCGTCGCTGGTGATGTACCCGATTTACACCTATGGCACCGAAGCTCAGAGAGAACGGTATCTGCCTAAGCTGGCCACCGGCGAGTGGATTGGATGCTTTGGACTGACCGAACCCGATCACGGCTCCGATCCCGGCGGCATGACCACCCGAGCCCGCAAGGTTGATGGTGGCTACCGCCTGACCGGGGCAAAAATGTGGATCAGTAATAGCCCAATCGCCGATGTCTTTGTTGTTTGGGCCAAAACCGAAGACGATGTTATTCGGGGCTTCATCCTAGAGGAGGGAATGGAGGGTCTGAGCGCTCCAAAAATCCACAACAAGCTGGCACTCAGAGCATCGATTACTGGTGAAATCGTCATGGAGGACGTGTTTGTCCCCGATGAGAATTACCTGCCCAATGTCGAAGGTTTAAAAGGGCCATTTGGTTGCTTGAATAATGCCCGTTACGGTATCGCCTGGGGTGCTCTTGGGGCGGCAGAGTCCTGCTGGCATGCGGCTAGGCAGTACACCCTTGATCGCGAACAATTTGGTGTGCCGCTTGCGAGTAAGCAGTTAATCCAATTGAAGCTCGCGAATATGCAAACCGAGATTGCCATCGGGCTACAGGGCTGTCATCGGGCAGGCACATTGATCTCTGAGGGCGCGATCTCACCAGATTTGATCAGTCTGATTAAGCGCAACTCCTGTGGTAAAGCGTTAGACATTGCTCGTGACGCCAGGGATATGATGGGCGGCAACGGTATCTCCTCTGAGTATCCGGTAATGCGCCATCTGCTTAACCTCGAGGTCGTTAATACCTACGAAGGTACACACGATGTTCACGCGTTGATTCTCGGCCGAAGCCAGACCGGAATATCAGCCTTTTAATTTACAGAGTGGTACCCATGACCCATCCCGCCTTCAGCGCCATCGACGATGTACGGATCAAGCAGATCGAGAGTCTCGCCACACCCGATGCACTGATTGCTCGTCATCCAGTACCGGCGCCCGTGATCGAACAAATCACCCAGACCCGGGCAGCGATCTCGGATATTCTTCATGGGCGGGATCGGCGACTCCTAGTCGTTATCGGCCCCTGCTCTATTCACGATTCCAAAGCCGCCCTCGAATACGCCGAACGCTTGGTGGCATTGCGCGAACAACATCACGAGTCCCTTGAAATCGTAATGCGTACCTATTTTGAAAAGCCCCGCACCACGCTGGGCTGGAAAGGCTTTATCAACGATCCCTTTTTGGATAATTCATGCAAGATTAATGACGGCCTCGCTATGGCGAGAAAGTTGCTACTAGAAATCAATGCGATGGGAATGCCTACTGCAGGAGAGTTTCTCGACGCGATCTCACCACAGTACGTTGCCGATTTGATGGCTTGGGGCGCAATTGGCGCACGAACAACAGAAAGCCAAAATCACCGGCAGTTAGCGTCGGGGATGTCCTGCCCAATTGGATTTAAAAATGGCACCGAAGGCAACATCCAAATCGCTGTCGATGCCATCCGAGCGGCGCAGGCGGAACACAACTTTTTATCGGTCACAAAAACAGGGGAAGCAGCGATTGTTCGCACTCTCGGCAATCAAGACACGCACCTCATTCTTCGAGGCGGTTTGCGCCCCAATTTTGATAACGCCAGCGTCAGAGAGGCCGAACTGCTTCTCGAAAATGCCTCGTTGCCGGCAAAATTGATGATCGACTGTAGCCATGCCAATAGTCAGAAGGATCACGCGAGACAAATTGGCGTCTGCCACGACCTAATCAACCAACGACGCGATGGGAATCAATCGATCGTCGGCGTGATGATCGAGAGCCATCTCGTTGGCGGCAAGCAAGCGATTGGTGCGCCCGATGCACTGGTCTACGGTCAAAGCATCACCGATGCCTGTCTGGGTTGGGATGACAGCGTCATGCTACTTAACGATTTAGCAACCGGGTAATCAGTCGTGTGGAGCGAGTCGGTCGACGGCTACTGTGAGCGCGTCGATGCCGGTTTTTGGTCTGAACCGTTGAACGCCATCACCAATCTTGCGTTTTTGCTGGCGGCCTACTGGCTTTTCAAGCAAACCAGGCGCGAGCAGCAATGGGTCAAAGATGGCAGTGTCACCTTTCTGATCGTTGTCCTTTTTCTGATCGGTATCGGCAGCTTCCTGTTCCACACGTTCGCCACTCGCTGGGCCGGTGTGGCGGATGTGCTCCCCATTTTTATTTTCATCATGACCTACGTGTACGTCGCGCTTCGACGATTTTTTGGGTGGTCTTGGTGGATTGCGATACTAGGGCCGTTAGCCCTCATAGTACAGACGCCAGTGTACGGTGCCCTTGGTCTGGGAGGTGCTTCGGGCTATTTACCTGCCCTCGTCGGGCTCTTGGTACTGGGCTTGTGTCAGCTCCACACTGATCGTGAGGTTGCGATTAGCCTACTGATCACCGCCGCGATTTTTGCAATGTCACTAAGCTTTCGCAGCATCGATGAGTTGCTCTGCGGCCAGAATCCGCTGGGAACTCATTGGCTTTGGCATTGCCTCAACGCATTGACTCTCTATCGCGTTACTCGAATTCTGGCGCAACGATGGGACCGTCATCCACATCCGACTCAATAAGCTCGAGGATCGGTTGATTCAGTCCTCGCTTCAACCCGCTCAGCGATCTTCGACTCTTACCCATCATCGGGGCGGCCAACTCTAGCCCAAGGACCTCGAGTGACTCCAGCGGAGCGATGGCGTCCACGATCTCCAGTTCTAGAGCGCGCTCTGCCGTAACCCTCTCCCCTGTCAGCAATGCCGCGCGCAGGGCTTTGGGACCTAGCTTGCTGCAAACCAGCTCGTTCATCCGAACCGTTAGGGTCATATTGAGATCCACCTCCGGTAGGCAGAAAAACCCTCGATCTGCTTTCATGACTCGGTAGTCTGAAGCGAGCACAATCATGGCACCCAAGCCAAAGGCATGCCCCGTCACCAGAGAGACAATGGGAATCGGTGCATCGAGCATCCGCCCAACAACACGCATGCAGTCCACCACAAATCCCTGAGAGGGATTAGACATCATCCATTCGAGATCGAGTCCTTGACTGAAGTTCTTTCCCTCACCCTGCAACAGTAGCACCTGCGCCTCGTCATCAGCGAAGGCTGCCAGCATGGCATCGTGAAAGGCCTCAAGGCTCTGCTCGTTAAAACGCCCTTCACCTGTAAACTTGTGTCGATGTATCTCGGCCATTAGAAAAGCACCCTAGATTGGTAAGAAACTGGGAGAGTACTATAGAGCGCGCAAGAAGCTGAGTTAAACTACCCGCTCACTCAAAAAAACCAAAAAAAGGACGCATCAATGAGCAAGCTAGCCCAATTGGCAGAGATGAGCACCGTTGTGGCTGACACCGGTGATATAGACGCCATCGCCAAACTGAAGCCCGTTGATGCCACCACCAACCCCTCGTTATTGCTCAAAGCCTCGGGACTGCTGCGATTTGAAGATGAAGTGGCTGCGTTAAAATCGACATCAGACCGCGGCAGTCGCGCTGACGCCTTTGCGGTAAGTGTCGGCAGTCAGATAGTGTCGCTCGTGCCGGGTGTCATCAGCACCGAGGTTGACGCGCGACTCTCCTTCGACACACACGCGACTATCGCCAAAGCCGAGTCACTTATCGAGCGCTATGATGAAGCAGGTATCGGCTCTGATCGGGTACTTATCAAAATTGCCTCAACCTGGGAGGGCATCCAAGCCGCGGCCGAACTCGAAAAGCGAGGGATTCACTGCAATCTCACCCTGCTTTTCGGTTTCGAACAGGCACGCGCTTGCGCCGATGCTGGCGTGTTTCTCATTTCTCCTTTTGTTGGACGCATTACCGATTGGTATAAGGCCAATACAGATATCGTCATCGACTCGCCTGAAGACGATCCCGGCGTGCAATCAGTGCACCGTATTTACGCGCATTACAAAGCGCACGGCTACAGTACCGTTGTGATGGGTGCGAGCTTCCGCAACACCGGTCAAATCGAAGCTTTGGCGGGTTGTGATCGACTGACCATTGCGCCAGACCTGATGTCAGCGCTCGACGCCGACGACGGTGTCCTGAAACAAGCACTAGCCCCCAGTGATGGCTCGAATCCGGCCGCAACGGCCATCACCGAGAGCGAGTTTCGCTTCGAACACAACGAGAGTGCCATGGCGAGCGAAAAGCTCGCAGAGGGAATACGACGTTTCGTAGCCGATCAGGTCAAGCTCGAGGAGGCGCTTGCCTAGCAAAAGCACTCGCCTTGCGATGCGACGCCACTAATGACTAGGTCGCGTTTTGGACCTGTGCTGATACTTTGCTGGCTTGGTTGAAATTCGCCGCTCGCTTTTCAAAAAATGCAGCCACAGCCTCGAGCTGGTTAGGCTGGTAAATAACATCGGTTTGCTCAACCGACTCCGCCAGCAACAGCTCTGCATCTGTGCTATCTGCCAATGAATTGCACATTCGTTTAGCGGCCACAATGGCGTCGGGGTTTTTGCTGGCAATTTCGGTCGCTAAATCCATCGCCCTCGCGAGGGGTTCATCGTTGACCTCGGTGGCAAAACCATTGATCTGAGCTTCAGTGCCATCGAAAAACTCGTTGGTGTAGACCAAGCGTCTGAGGATGTCATCGCGCACATTACCGCGCCACAAGGGAAAGCCCGCCATGTCGGGAATCAAGCCCCAACGCATTTCCATAACGGCACAGCGCGTCTCGGGATGAATTATTTTTATGTCGGCGCCCGCCATAATCTGCATCCCGCCGCCGAAACAGGTGCCGTGGACCGCAGCGATTACCGGCACCGCTAGTTGACGCCAGCCCCAGCCAAGGTGCTGGACGAAGTTCGCATCACCGTGAGTGCGAGGTACCAGATCATTCGGCCCATCATCGCTAAGTCCAAAGCTTGCTAGATCAAGACCAGCAGAGAAGGCGCGCCCCTCGCCGCTGACCACCACGACTTTGATATCTGATCGCCCCGATAGCTCATCAATCGCTCCGATGATCCCTTCGAACATGGCTGGGTCGAGCGCGTTCATTTTTTCGGGACGGTTTAACCGCACATGGCAGATCCCGTTTTCAACAGTTAGTAAGACACGATCAGACACAAGATTCCCCCTTACTTTTGCACCCAGCGTGACAAGCCTGGACGATAGCTAATACTCACGAAAGCTCAACGGTAACACTTCTGGCATTCGACCTGCCATAACGCGTTGCATTAGCCCTTCTCGAGCGCTAATGTGCCGTGAGTAACAACAAAAACACGAGGCAACCATGAACTCGATCGCAGAGATCAACCCGGCTATCGCTGAATCGATAGAGCAAGCGAATGCCATTAGCGAAGCACTCAAGAGCCAACTGGACGTTCAGCGTGGAGCCTATTTCGCTGACCCCAATCCAAGTTTATCGGAACGAAAGCACCATCTGCGGCAACTGAAAGCTCTCATCGGTGAGAATACCGAGGCGATCGCTAAGGCCATCTCGGAGGATTATGGCCATCGCTCCGAGCACGAGACTATGTTTGCGGAGTTCATCGGTACCGGCGGCACCATCAACGACACCATCAAGCATCTTAAGAAATGGATGAAGCCCCAGTCGCGTCATATCGACATGACTATGTTTCCAGGCGCGAGCAACAAGGTGATCCCGCAACCGCTGGGTGTGGTGGGGCTGATCGTCCCATGGAACTTCCCTGTCTTTCTTGCGGTAACGCAAATCGCCTGCGCATTCGCCGCCGGTAACCGCGCTATGGTAAAGATGTCTGAGAATTCGCGGGCTTTGACTCGTTTGTTACAGACCCTGTCACCAAAGTATCTGCCTGAAGACAAGCTTCTATTTATCGAAGAGACCGGCGGCGTTGGTATCGAGTTCTCGAAACTGCCTTTTGATCTCATGATCTTCACCGGCTCGGGTGCGACCGGGAAAAAAGTCATGGCATCGGCTGCTGAAAACCTGACGCCGGTTATTTTAGAACTCGGCGGAAAGTCGCCCGCGATTATTGACCCAAATTATGATCTGGCAAAAGCGGCTGAGCGGATCATGTTCGCCAAGCAATTCAACGCTGGGCAAATCTGCGTCAACGTCGACTACGTGTTCGTGCACCGATCACAAATGGACGAGTTTGTTGAGTTGTGTGCTCAGTGGGTCAGAGACTATGTGCCCACGACTGACACCGATGACTACACCTCGATGATTGATCAACGAGCGTACGATCGCATGCTCAATACAGTCGAAGATGCACAGCATCACGGGGCGACGGTTGTGAACCCAACGGGTGAGGCACCGAACCCGCAGACTCGCAAAGTGCCCATCCAGTTCATTTTAAACACGTCACCAGAGATGATCATTCGTCAACGCGAGACGTTCGGCCCGCTCCTCATGTTCATGCCCTATGACTCGCCCGAGGACGTCATCAACTACGTGAACGCTGGTGATCGTCCGCTGTCGATGTACCCCTTCACACGGAACCGGAAACTCTCCGATCTGTACATTAACCATATTATGTCGGGTGGGGTGAGTATCAACGATGCTCTGCTCCACGTGTCACAGCACGACTTACCGTTTGGCGGTGTCGGTGGCAGCGGTATGGGGCACTACCACGGTAAAGAGGGATTTATGGCCTGCTCCAAAATGCGCCCTGTGTTCCATCAGGCTAACTTCTCCGTGAACAAGTTCATGGTGCCGCCATACACTGGTTTCAAGGACAAAATGTTCAGAAACCTGACTAAGAAAAACCTGAAGTAATAGAACTAGGCTTAATCATCGTGGAACAAAAAAAGGCCCCAGCGGGGGCCTTTTTTATGCAACGGTAATCATCAATCAATGTCGATCCAGCGCGGCTGTCGCCACCCAAGCCAGCACCAACAACCCAGCACCGACAATAATGACCCCGCCTTCGCGCTCAATCGACCTACCAAAACGCCACGTAGATCAGAGCAAGTAGCAAAGTGATGATGCAGGCCGCCACATTGAAGCCCTGGGTTGTTCCAAACTCGATATCGCCCAATGCCACTGGCTGACCATCTGAGGGCGCTGTCGTCAGGTGACTGACAACAATACCAAGAACGGTGATCAGGATAAAAATCATCCAGATGCGCAGCACGAACGGCACGTCAGGGAACAATAGCTTAAGCACGATGCTCGCCAGCACTGATGCAATAAGTACCGCATAGGCACTTGCTTCATTAGCGCGCTGATAAAAGAATCCCAGCAGGAAAATGGTTACGACACCAGGTGCAATAAACCCAGTGTATTCCTGAATCGTCTGAAAGGCGCTCTCCATGCCACCTAAAAAGGGTCTCGCGAGGACGAGCGCAACAGCCATCGCCGCAAATGCGGTGACACGACCGACGGTCACGTAATGTGATTCAGCTCGATCGGTAGAAACATACTGGCGATAGATATCCATGGTAAAAATCGTCGCAATCGAATTCATCATCGATGCCAGTGAAGACACAATCGCAGCAATAAGGGCCGCAAACACAAGCCCTCTCAGCCCGTCGGGAGCGAGCTTCATAAGCTCTCCATAAGTCCGGTCTGGCGTCTCAGTGAGAACACCGGCGGACATAGCGCCATCTTGTGCTAATACCAATGCCGCGATACCGGGAACTACAACAATCAGCGGAATAAGGAGCTTGAGGAACGCAGCAAATGCGAGACCTTTTTGCGCCTCGGCTAAGCTCTCAGCACCCAATGCTCGCTGGATGATGTATTGATTAAAACCCCAGTAAGAAAAGTGAAGCACCCAAAGCCCGCCCAGCAAGGTCCAGATACCAGGCAAATTACTGTAGGAAGGATTGGAGCTGTCGAGAATCATGACGAAGTGACCCGGCACTTCCTCTCTCAAGCGTTGCAAGCCGGCGATAGCGCCCTCACCCAGCCCCACTGCATCGAGGGCAAGCCAGGTGATGGCAAAACCACCAAGAATGAGAATGACTACTTGAATGATATCCGTGAGGGCAACCGCCTTTAATCCTCCGTAGAGCGAGTACAAGACCGCAAACGCCGCTAGACCGCACATAGCGACGAAAACGTCCACACCCGTCAGGCTTTCAATCGCCAGTCCACCAAGCCACAAAACGGCTGTTAGGTTCACTGCGGTGTAAAGCACGATCCAATAGAACGACATCAGTGACTTCACACCCGAGCCATATCGGGTCTGGAGAAACTGCGGCATCGTGTAGATTTCGCGCTTTAAGAAAATCGGCAGAAAATACTTAGCAACAATCAACAAGACAATCGCCGCCTGCCATTCATAAGCGGCGATCGCGAGACCAACGACAAAGCCCTGTCCTGACTGACCTATGATCTGCTCAGCCGAGATGTTTGCCGCAATCAATGAGGCGCCGATAGCCCACCATGGCAGGGTACGACCGGC
>MDTB01209790.1_pt1 | contig 24896 bp, 28 predicted proteins | sample 811161 | NCBI WGS metagenome assembly MDTB01 (sample SAMN05326650, study PRJNA326480) | marine metagenome | isolation source: seawater | place: Mediterranean Sea | collected 2009
AAGCAGTTTATTTTAAATGGAAGTTAAATGGCCCGCATAACTAGTGCAAGCTAGTGTGAGCTAGTGTTAGGTAGTGTGTCCCTCTAACTCCCCAAATAAGGGTTCGAATCCCTTTCTCTCCGCCATAAAAAATACTCAAATCCCTATTTTAAACGTCATTTACTTAAAATAATGTTCATTATGAGTCTTATTACCCCTTTTGTAAGGTTTGAAGTGTCTGCGAGTGGTAAAAGTATATAAATCAAAATGAAATGATTCGTTTTGATAATTATTAATAAACAAAGGGGGAAACATGAAAGCAATCGCAGGATTAACTTCAATGTTTGACAGCCTAACGAAAGTAGTAATATCACTACTTGCTTTAGGAATTGCAGTAAGCTTACTCGGTGGAAATGTTCCATTTGTAGGAGAAATTGCAAGCAATATTATTGGTCTAGTACAAAGTTTGGGAGACGCTGGAATTGTTGGATTAATAGCGGCAATCGTCATCCTAAATCTTTTTAAATAAGAATAATAAAAGGCTATTCCCTCGAATTAGCTTATGTAAATAATCACCCTAAACAATGTGTTTAGGGTGATTTAATTGAAAGGAAAATTTATTATGTTAAATTGGCTTACAAACATTACAAAATATTTAAATAAATTTCTAGAAGTTGGAATATTACTCTTAGCAGTCTCAGTTATAGCGGAATTAGTTTTTGGTCCAAATGTTGCTTTTTTTGGAACACAGGTAACTAAAAATTTAATTAATTTACTTAATGCTCTTGGCGAACAAGGAGTTGCAGCTTTAATTATTGTGTTTGCAGTAATTTTTGCTTACAGAAAATTATTAAAATAAATATTTTTCAAAAAATTTAAAAATTGATGCAATTTAATCAATACTTTTAGGCCTTTTATTAAAAAAATTTCATAACTTGCAAAGTCTATAAATTTTAGTTTATAATGATTTTAAACTAAAATTATGAACGCATTTATAGCTGCAGTTATAGAAAAAAAAACTATTTTAACAGCCAACGAAGGCAGGCTTCTAAAAAAAAGTTTTTTAGGATTTGTCATTTTAATTATGGCTTTTCAAGTTAATGAATTTGGCGACATTGTTCGTCAAGCTTTAATTGATGCTTATCTTCAGGTTTCTGTTTTCGTGGGTTTTACTCTTTTTATCTTTATTGGAATGGACGCTTTAACAAAATTTAATATTCCTTACGTTTTAGATAAGACAAAAAAATTTCATGTAATAATGGCTTCGTTATTAGGAGCTCTTCCAGGTTGCGGTGGAGCTATTGTTGTTGTAACTCAATATATTCAGGGAAGAATAAGTTTTGGATCCTTAGTTGCTGTCTTAACCGCAACAATGGGTGATGCAGTTTTTTTATTACTAGCAGCTGAACCATTTACTGGTTTATTTGTTTTTGCTTTAGGTGCTGGTGTTGGAGCTTTAACTGGATTTATAGTTGATAAAATTCACGGAGAGACATATTTACAAGGTAACTCCAAGCTTAAAGTTGAATTTGAAAAATTAAAAAAAACATTTGTATCTAATTTTAATTTTTTTTGGACTTTAATTTTTTTACCAGGATTTGTAATTGGATTGTTTGTTGCTTTTCAACAAGATCTTGATCAAATTTTGAAAATACCAGAAGGCTATAGCCTCGTTGCATCACTTGGTTTAGCAGGAGCAATTTTATCTATATTCATGTGGTCCTTAAACCCATTAAGTGACTTTCAATGTTCTACTGACAGGAAAAGAACTCTTTTATCAAGAGTGGTAGATACAACTAACTTTGTAACTACTTGGGTCATATGTGGTTTTCTAGTTTTTGAGATCTTTATGTTCATTACATCTTATGATCTAAAAATATTTTTCGATATTTGGTTACCGTTTGTACCATTGGTGGCAATCATCATTGGTTTTTTGCCTGGATGTGGACCACAAATAGTAGTTACGACTTTTTATTTAAATGGTTTTATTCCATTATCTGCGGAAATAGGTAACGCCATTTCAAATGATGGTGATGCATTGTTTCCCGCAATAGCTCTCGCTCCTAAAGCAGCTATTATTGCAACAGCTTATAGTGCTATCCCAGCTTTTATTTTTGCATATGGTTATATGTTTTTGTTTGAGTAGTAAAAACAGTTTTATCAAATCTTATCAACATACAATTATTTAGTGATAATTTTTTTTTAACGAATCAATTATTATATTATTAAGAGGTGGCGGAGGGAGACTGAAACCACCTCGACCTTAAAGCCTCTTTACAGAAATAACTTTTAGTTTTGCAGTTTTTTCAATCAATTTTATTGTGCGATTGATGTCCATAATTACAGTTTTTTTAAATGGTCCGTAAGCATGAATTAATTTTTTTTTTGATATTGCCGCCCCCACGTGACCTTTCCAATAAATGATATCATTTTTTCTTACATTCTTAATTTTTATGTTTTTTTTGAAATATTTAGCTTGATCTTTAGCATCTCTAGGACAAAACTTATTATTAAAATTAATACAAACTTGTATTAAAGCAGAACAATCAATACCTTTAAAGGATTTTCCTCCCCATTTATATTTAACATTTTTAAATAAATTTATTTTTTTAAAGATATTGTTTTCTTGATATTGCAATGGTTTTAAATCTTTTTGTTTGATCCACCCTTTGGTAAATTTTATAAATTTTGATTTTTTATCTGTAGCTTTTATTTTTGATCCAAAAGATAGTACATTTATTATTTTATTATTATTTGGGGATTTATATATATTTGCTTTAAGAATATGCACTTTATGTGAAGGGGCAATATAGAAGTTATAATTTTTATTTTGAATATATCCTCTATAGTTGTCGTCATTAATCTTAATTTTAAGCCATTTTTTTGATTTTTGTAATATTTTAAAACTTTCTCCATAAAGCATTTGAGTCACTATTTCTGACTTTAAAGACATCTTTTTATACAGATTTGTAACAGAATAAATATTTGTGAAAATTCTATTCATTTAATTTCAATTTATCTTTGATTGCTAAAAGACATAGTAAAGAAGGAATTACCATAATTGCCGTGATAATGAAAAATATTCCCCAATCTCCATTTAACCAGTCCACCAAAGTTCCTGACGATGAAGCAAACAATGTGCGACCAGCAGTTCCTATTGAAGCCAATAAAGCATATTGTGTTGCTGTATAAGTTCTATCAACCAAAGCAGATATAAAACCAACAAAAGCAACAGTTGCAAATGCAGCAGCCAGATCATCTATAAGCACAGTAAAAGCAAATAAAATTTCAGATTGGCCTACCCATGCTAGAACGGAAAACATTAAATTTGTTAAAGCCATAACAATACCTGATACAAACATTGCTTTTAAAAGTCCCATTCTAATAGCAAACAAACCACCTAACAATGTAAAGGTAATTGTTGTAATCCATCCTATTCCCTTTGAATAAAGGGCTATATCAGTTTTGGAAAATCCTATTTCTTTATAAAAAATTATAGACATTCTACCTAAGAAAGCTTCTCCAATTTTAAAAAGAAAAATAAAACTTAAAATTCCTATAGCTACACTAAATGAATTTTTTTTAAAAAAACTTACTAATGGATTTATAATAGTTCCATACAACCAAGTAAAAATTTTAGAAATTTGACTATTAGTCTGAAATTTATAAAATAATTTATTATCTTGATTTTTTTGACTAATAATTCTCGTTTTAGAACTTTTTTCAGGAACTAATATTAAACCTAAACTAGTAATAATAATTATAAACCCAAGCAGTAAAAAAGATAATTGCCAGTAATTTTCATATCCTTTTTGTTGAAAAAATTCAGCAGACAGTAAAGAAATTACACCCCCTATTTTGTACCCCGTCCACCAACCTACAACAGAAATGGCTGCTCCTGCTGCCATAGCTCTTCCCTCATTTTCATTGATTTGCTCTATTCTTAGTGCATCAATAGTAATATCTTGAGTAGCCGAAGAGATAGCTATTCCAAGGCCGACGGCGATTACTAACCAAAGATTCTCTGAAGGATTTAGAGTACTCCATGTAATTAAAGATAATAAAATTATAAATTGCATCGATATTATCCACGATTTTCTGTGACCTATTTTTTTACTCAAATATGGAATATGAATTCGATCTATTAATGGAGACCATAGAAAATTAATTGCGTAAACACCAAAAATTAATCCCGCCCAACCGATCGCGCTTCTACTTAAATCATTCTCACTTAACCATAAACTTAGAGAGCTACCAATTAAAACCCAAGGAAAACCACTCATAAAGCCAAATAAAAATATTCGCTTCATTCTTTTATCGAAGTATAATTTTATGTAGTTTAAATTTTTCAATTAATTTCTCCAAAATGAAGGAAAAAATAAAACCAATACCGCAAATAATTCTAATCTTCCTAAAAGCATACCGAAAGCTAAAATCCATTTGGATATATCCGGAATTAATTTATAGTTTCCATTTGGACCAATTACATCTCCTAATCCTGGACCTACATTTGAAATCGCACTAGCTGCCCCAGATATTGCTGTAATAAAATCTAAACCAGATATTGATAACAACATTGCTAAAATTAAAAAAATAAATAAAAAAGAAAAAATGAATATTATTACTGAATTTATAAAATTATCAGAAATTTTTTGATTATTGTATTTTACAACAATAATACTGTTAGGATAAATAATTTTTTTTATTTGATTTTTTAAAAATAAAAATAACATTTGCAATCTAAATATCTTAATTCCACAAGCCGTCGATCCTGCACAACCACCAATAAACATTAAGAATAAGAAAAATATTAATGAAAATTTTCCCCACAATCCAAAATCATTAGTAACATAACCTGTGCCTGATAAAATAGAGACCACATTAAATGATGATATTCTAAATTTATCAAAAATATTACTTTCATGACTAATGAAAAGTAAGTATGAGAACATTATAAAAATAGAAATTAATAGCAAATAAATTAAGCCTTTAATTTGAACGTCCTCAAAAAAAATTTTTCTATTTCCTTGAGCAAATTTTAAATAAGAGATAAAAGGTATACTTCCTAAAATAATAAAAATACTTGCAACTATTTCTATGTTAGAGTTTTTAAAAAATCCTATAGAGTCGTTATGGGTAGAAAAACCTCCAGTAGCTATTGTAGTCATAGAATGAGAAATACTATCAAATATAGACATTCCAAAAAACCAATAAAAAAAAGCACATAAGATAGTCAAGATAAAGTATGTTGAAATAATTATTGTCGCTATTTCTATTGTTCTTGGTAAAATTTTTTCTGTTGTATCAGGGCCTTCCATTTTAAAAAGTTGCATTCCACCAACTTTTAACAAAGGTAAAATTGTAATTGCCATCACTACAATTCCTATTCCTCCAAGCCACTGCATAATAGCTCTCCATAAAAGAATACTTTTTGGAGTAGAATCTAAATTTGTAATAATCGTTGCACCAGTTGTAGTAATACCTGACATACTTTCAAAAAAGGCTTCACTTAAAGTAAAAACTTTTGGAGATAAAACAAAAGGCAAACAACCAAATATTGCCATCATCAACCAAGCTAAAGTTGAAAATAAAAAAGTTTGTTGAAGATTTAGTTTATACTCTTTTTCAATATTGGTTAAAATAAACATCACACCAAAAAAAATTGTTACAAAAGATGAGGATAAAAAACTATGACTTTCTTCTTTATAAATTATTTGAAGTACGTATGGACCTATCATAGAAACTCCTAAAACCACCAAAAGAATTCCGATAATAAAAAAAACAGTTTTGTTTGCAGTCATATAGAATAAGATTATTTAAATAGTTATAAAATTCAACTTAATATCATATATTTATTTCTGTATTTTATATACAAAGTTTAATAAACCATTGTTATGCTTGAAAACAACTTAATTCAAACTACATCCTCTTGGCCTTTTGTTGAGATTAGAAAGCTTTTAAAAGATAGAATAGATTTGATTAAAAATAAAAATAAAATCATCTTCCAAACAGGGTACGGTCCTAGTGGACTTCCACATATCGGAACTTTTGGTGAAGTCGCTAGAACAACAATGATGATTAATGCCCTTAAACATGTTCAAAATATTAACTTTGAATTAATAACTTTTTCAGATGATATGGATGGACTAAGAAAAGTTCCAGAAAATATTCCGAATGATAAAATATTGCATGAAAATATTGGAAAACCCTTAACCGATATACCGGACCCATTTGGAAAGTTTAAAAGTTTCGGTGAACACAATAATGAAATGCTAAAAAAATTTTTAAAAAAATTTAAATTTGATTTTAATTTTAAAAGTTCAACTGAAAATTACAAAAATGGTATATTTAATGAATCATTATTTAGAGTTTGTGATAAATACGATGAAATTATGAGTATAATTTTACCAACTCTAAGAAATGAAAGAAGAAAAACCTACTGTCCTTTTTTACCGATTTGTCCAGAAACAGGTAAGGTTTTAGAAATACCTATGATCGAAATGGATAAAAAAAAAGGAATAATAATTTTTGAAAATAATGGGAAAAAACTTGAGACAAAAATTACAAATGGAAAATGTAAATTGCAATGGAAAGTTGACTGGGCAATGCGATGGTTTGCATTTGATGTTGATTTTGAAATGTATGGTAAAGACTTAACTGAGAGTGCAATACTTTCTAGTAAAATTTGTAAATCACTGGGAAAGAAACCTCCTAATGGTTTTGCTTATGAGTTATTTTTAGATGAAAAAGGTGAAAAAATTTCAAAATCAAAAGGTAATGGAATCTCTATAGAACAGTGGTTAAGGTATGCTTCACCAGAAAGTTTATCAATGTATATGTATCCAAATCCAAAAAGAGCAAAAAAATTATATTCTGCTGTAGTACCAAAAACTGTAGATGAGTATTTATCTTTTATTGAGAAATTTTCTACACAAAATCAAAGTGATCAAATTTTAAACCCTGTTTGGCATGTTCATAATGGAAAACCGCCAAAAGAAAAAATTGTAATGCCGTTTTCAATGCTTTTAAATTTAGTTGGTTCAAGCAATGCAAAAGATAAAAATGTGTTATGGAAATTTATTAATAAATTTCATAAAGATATTAAACCAGAAAACCATCCAATTCTTGATAGTCTTACAGAATACGCAATAAATTATTTTACAGATAAAGTTGAACCTAATAAAAAATTCAAAAAACCTAACGCTGATGAAAAAATTGCCTTAAAAAAATTAGCTACAGAGCTTGCTTCGGTAAATCAAAATAAAAATCCGGAAGAAATTCAAACCATTGTGTATACTGTTGGAAAAGAAAATGGATATTCATCTAACCTAAGAGATTGGTTTAAATTGATATATGAAGTTTTATTTGGAGAAGAGGATGGTCCACGAATGGGTTTTTTTATAAGTTTTTTTGGAATTAATGAAACAATTAATTTAATTAATGATAAAATAAAGTAATTATGTTTTCAATTTTAAAACCTTATATATTTAGTTTAGATCCAGAAACTGCTCATGATCTAGCAATTAAATCTCTAAAAGTTAACTTTATCCCTGAGTTATTTTTTAAAGTACAAGATGAAGAGTTATTAGAAACAAATTTGTTTGATAAAAAATTAAAAAATCCTATTGGCTTAGCCGCAGGTTTTGATAAAAGTGCAGAAGTTTATAACTCACTTTTTAAACTTGGATTTGGTTTTATAGAGGTTGGTACAGTCACACCTAAAAGTCAACTGGGAAGTCCAAAACCAAGAATTTTTAGGTTAGAAAAAGATAGCGCAATGATTAATAGGCTTGGTTTTAATAATCATGGAGCGGAAGTCGTAATGAATCGAATTTTAAATAATAAACCTAATGGAGTATTAGGAATTAATATTGGGCCCAACAAAGATACTGAAGATAAAACTAAAGATTTTATTTTTTGTTTAAATCAACTACATTCACAATCTGATTATATAACAATAAACATTTCTTCACCCAATACTGAAGGCTTGAGGGATTTTCATCAAAAGGATGTCATGAATAAATTATTTGATGAATTAACTAAAATAAAAGATAAAAAAAACATTAATAAGCCATTGGTAGTAAAAATTGCTCCAGATATACTTGAAACAGAAATAAGCAATATTATTGAGCTAATTTTTAAATATAAAATAGATGGAATTATAATTTCAAATACATCAGATGGTAATAGGGAAATCTTAAGTGATATAAAAAAAAATGAAAAAGGAGGGCTTTCAGGAAAACCTATTCAAACTATTTCAACAAAATTAATAAAAAAATTTTATGTTGAATCAAAAAAAAAAATACCAATAATTGGGGTAGGAGGAGTGGACTCAGGTTCCAGTGCTATTGAAAAAATAATGGCAGGAGCTATGGCTATTCAACTTTACACTGGTATGATCTATAAAGGTCCTGGAATAGTTAAAGAAATAAAAAAAGAGATGATTTTAACTTTAAAAAAAGAAAAAATTAAAAATATTGGAGAAGCAGTAGGAATTAACACTTGACCCCTGTATCCACAAGAATTATACAGCTTTAGTAAAATAAAATTATGACTAAAAAATGCGAGTTAACAGGAGTACTACCATTAAAAGGACATAACGTCAGCCACTCAAACAATAAGACTAAGCGACGTTTTTTACCTAATTTAAAAAAAGTAAGTTTTAAAAGTGATATTTTAAAGAAAAAAATAAGACTTAACGTAACTATTGCAGCACTAAGAACTGTTGATTACAAAGGTGGTTTAGATAAATTTTTAAAAACTGCTAAAAATAAAAACTTATCTAAAAAAGTAAAAAAAATTAAATTATCAATTTCCTCAAGAGCCTAAATGTTAAAAAAAAATAGTTTACTTTACACCTTGACTATTCTTATGGGTTTTATAGTCATTTTATCAAATTATTTAGTTCAGTTTCCTATTAAATATTTTAATCTTGAAAAAATTTTAACTTATGGTGCTTTTAGCTATCCAATTACATTTCTTATAACAGATTTAGCAAATAGAGCTTACGGAAAAATAATTGCAAAAAAAGTTGTTTATGTGGGTTTTATAATAGGTATTTTATTAACATTAATAGTTTCAACAAATTTTTCAGATTTAATATCTATTAGAATTGCAATTGGATCTGGACTAGCTTTTTTTATTGCTCAGAATATCGATATAGAAATTTTTGATAAATTAAGAAAAAATACTAATTGGTTTATAGCTCCATTTTTTTCATCTATTGTTGGTTCAAGTATTGATACTTTTATATTTTTTTCTGTTTCCTTTTATAATACTGGAGTGTCCTGGGTGCTATTAGCAATTGGTGATCTGACAGTAAAAATTTTAATAGCATTACTGATGTTAATTCCATTTAGAATTTTATTAAATAAAATCAGAGATGTAGCTGATCTAAGCTATAAAGCTAGATAAGCTAATGTATTGTTTTTTTATTTTTTTCCGTAAATAGCTCTGTTAATTGGTTTATCATTACGTCACCCAAATCCTGAACATCAACAATTTTAACAGCCTTCTTATAGTATCTAGTAACATCATGACCAATTCCTATTGCTAAAAGTTCAATGTTAGATTTATTTTCTATCCATTTTACAACATTTTTTAGATTTGACTCAAGATAATCGCTAGGATTTGTGGAAAGAGTAGAGTCATCAACTGGTGCTCCATCAGAAATAACCATTAAGATTTTTCTTTCTTCTTTTCTTTTAATCATCTTATTATAAGTCCATTTAAGGGATTCACCGTCAATATTTTCTTTAAGCAAACCTTCCTTCAACATTAAACTCATATTGTTTTTTGCTTGTCTCCAAGGGGTATCAGCAGATTTATAAATAATATGTCTTAAATCATTTAGTCTACCAGGGTTATTGGGCTTATTATTTTTTACCCATTTTTCCCTGCTAGAACCACCTTTCCAGTGGCAAGTTGTAAATCCAAGTATTTCAACCTTGACAGAACATCTTTCAAGCGTTCTTGATAAAATGTCCGCACAAATTGCAGCAACGGATATCGGCTTACCTCTCATTGATCCAGAATTGTCTATCAAAATGGTTACTAAGGTATCTTTAAAATCTATATCTCTCTCTTTTTTAAATGATAAAGAGTTCAATGGATCCATTATAACTCTCGATAATTTAGATGTATCTAAAAGTCCTTCTTCTAAATCAAAATTCCAGGATCTATTTTGTTTGGCTAAAAGCTTTCGCTGTAATTTATTAGCTAGCTTATTAATAAAATTTTTAAGTTGTAAAAGTTGTTGGTCCAAGCTTTGTCTTAATCTACCTAATTCCTCCTCTGTTTCGAGGTCCTCAGCCTTTATTACTTCATCAAATTCACTTGTATAAGCCTTATAGTTTAAATCTCCGAAATTATTTTCATTTTTTTTCTTATTATCTGAATTATTAGTATTATCTTCTACTTCAATTTCTTGACCATCTTCATCAGAGTCAGATGCGAAATGTTCTACATCTGGTATTCCTGACTCAATTGACATGTCTTGATTATCTTCATTTTCTCCCTCTTTTTTTTGATCCTCTTTATGTTGATTGTCATCTTGAGTATTATTATTCTCATTTTCCTTTTCTAAATCTTTTTCAGCAGGTGTTTCTTCAATATTGAGATTATTAATCAAATCAGATATTAGAGAATTAAATTTTGATTGATTATTAATATTATCTTTAAGTAAATTTAATTTATTTTGAAATTTATTTTCAAAATCTTTTTTTATTTTTTTAAAACTTCTATCAACTTCTTTATTGTTTTTAATTTTAAAAATATTAACTCTTAAATAATTTTCAAAAACTTCAGCCATATTTATATTTTTTTGGTCATTGAGATTTAAGCCATTAATTCTCTCTTCATAATATTTTTTTATATTATTTTTGACTCCACCAAATTCATTCGAGCCTAATTTCTCATATCTTATTTTTTCAGCAACCTGATAAAGTTTTTTAGCTATGGTTCCATCAGGTTCAAAAGATTTTAGAATTTCCTTGTTACTATGTCTAAATTTTAACGATTCAGAATCTGCCAAAGCTCTAATTTGATTGTAATTTATTGCGCTATTTCTTTCAAAATCAGGAAGCTTAATTGTCTCTTTTTTTTCGTCATAATTTTGATTCCCAAAAATAACTTCAATATTTTCAGATTTTGAAATAGATTTAGCTGTTGATGCTATTGCTGTTTTAAAATCTTCAAGAAAATTATCTTTTTTTTCCACTTTAAATTATTACATTCACTGAAGACTCTGGAAGATCATCACCAAAGCATCTTTGATAATATTCAGATATTATTTTTTTTTCAATTTCATCACACTTATTTAGAAATGTAACTCTGAAAGCATATCCAGGATCTTTAAATATATTTGTGTTTTCAGCCCAGTGCAAAACTGTTCTAGGACTCATTACAGTTGATATATCACCGTTAACAAAACCTTTTCTAGACAGGTCTGCAACTTTAATCATATTAGATATCATTTCTTTACCTTCTTTATTATTTAATTTTTTATTTTTAGCTAATAAAATTTCTAATTCTTTTTCAAACGGAAGATAGTTTAAAGTAGTAATGATATTCCATCTATCCATTTGTCCTTGGTTAATTTGTTGTGTTCCATGGTAAAGGCCAGTTGTGTCTCCTAAACCAACAGTGTTTGTTGTTGCAAATATTCTAAAATAGTTATGTTGTTGTAATACTTTATTTTTATCTAACAGTGTAAAACTACCTTCACTCTCTAACACTCTTTGAATTACAAACATTACATCAGGTCTGCCTGCATCATATTCATCAAAAACTAAAGCTATTGGATTTTGAATAGACCACGGTAAAATTCCCTCTTTAAATTCAGTTATTTGTTTTCCATCTCTAAGCACAATGGCATCTTTACCTATTAAATCAATTCTACTTATATGACTGTCCAAATTTACTCTAACACAAGGCCAATTTAGTCTGGCTGCCACTTGCTCAATATGAGTAGATTTTCCAGTTCCATGATATCCTTGAATTAAAACTCTCTTATTAAAAGAGAAGCCTGCTAATATTGCTAATGTAGTATCTCTATCAAATTTATAATCTGGATCAATTTTAGGTACGTACTCATTTTTTTTTGAGAATCCATTGATTTCCATTTTACTGTCCAAACCAAAAGTTTGATTAACAGATATTTTAATATCAGGTTTCGATGAAAAAAGATTAGCACTCATATTTTATTTTTTTCTAAAAGTTAGTTTTAATTGGCTATAAGCTAAAGTTATAGTTTTTAACTTATCTTCATATTTTTTACTACCAAGATTTTTATCAGGATGATATTTTTTAACAAGAGTTTTAAACTCTTTTTGTATTTCCTCCCACTTTGCGGCATAATTCAATCCCATAAGGTCCAAGGCATCTCGATCTTTCTGATTAAGGGTTGTTTTTTGATATGCTTTAAAATTTGAAGATTTAAATATATTAAGTTTATCTTCTAAAGCATTATTCCACAGAATATTAAAAAAATTTTCAGATGAACCAAAACTTTTAGTAGATTTATGCCACGTTAGATCTGACTTTACAAAAAATTCAATTTCTTGATCACTCATGTTTTCAAAATAGTTCCACTTTTTATTAAATATCTTAATATGCTCTAAGCATAAAAGTCTAAATTTTTTACTATTATCTTTTTCAATCGGCGCTTTAAATCTGCCAATTTCTTTGCAGTTTTCCCAGTCACAAATTATTTTCATATCAATTTTATTTTTATACAGTAAAATTAATACAATGAACAACTATTTGAATGTTATTAAGGAAAAAATTAAAAAAAATATTAAAATTGAAAAAATTAATATTTTAGATAATTCACATAAACATAAGACACATAAGTTTTATGACGAAAATAAATTTCATATTTACCTTGAAATTCAATCAAAATATTTAAATGCTCTACCAAGAATAAAAGCACAAAGAATGATTATGAAAATATTAAAAAAAGAAATTCAAAATAGAATTCATGCCTTAGAAATAAATATTAAATAATATGTTTAATATATTTCATTACTTGTTCTTTTTTAATTTTATATTTACCAGGTTGAGTCACAGTACCAATTTTTTTTAGTAAAATAAGATTAATTTTTTTATCATTATTTTTTTTATCATTTTGCATCAAATCAACAAATTTTTTATTGTTAAATTTTTTAAATATTTTTTTAATATTAAAATTTAATTTATTTGATTCATAGATTTTGATTAGTGATGATAAAGTATTTTTTTTACATATACCCTTTAAATAAGAAAATTTTGTAGCTAACATCATACCTAATAAAACTGCTTCACCATGATTAATTCTTTTTGAATAATTTGCTTTTACTTCAATTGCATGAGCAAAGGTATGACCGAAATTTAAAATCATTCTTAAATTTTTTTCATTAGCATCTTTATTAACTATCTTAGATTTAATTTCACAACTTTTTTTTATTGCATAAATCAGTTCGTCAAATTTTTTATTTAAAATTCTTTTTGTATTTAATTCGAGCCAATGAAAAAATTTTTTATCGTTAATCACTGAATGTTTTAATATTTCTGCATATCCACAAATCATTTGTCTTCTCGATAGTGAATTTAAAAAGTTTATATCTATTAAAACTAATTTTGGTTGAAAAAAAGATCCAATTAAATTTTTCCCAAAATTTGAATTTACCCCAGTCTTTCCTCCAATAGAGGAGTCTACTTGCGCAAGAAGGGTTGTAGGAATGTTCATATAATTAATTCCTCTCTTAAAAATACTAGAAACAAAACCTGCTATGTCACCTGTTATTCCTCCTCCTACTGCTAAAACTAAATCAGATCGATTGAAATTTTTTGAAATTAAATTTTTTAACAAAAAATTAACAGTATTTAGATTCTTAAATTTTTCACTTGGGTTTATTTCTAATGTAAAAATTTGATATTTTTTAAGTAAGTTATTTATTTTCTTCTTATAAAATATTGGAATATTTTTATCGATTATTATTGCAATCTTTTTCGTCCCAGGCGAAAGTTCATTTATTTTTTTTGTAAGCAAATGCAGTATATTTTTTCCAATCCATATAGGATATTTTTTTTTATTCGAGATAATGCTGACACTAATTTTTTTCATAAATTTTCTTTATTTTAGACACAATAGTTTTCTTATTAATTTTATCACAATTAATTCTATAACTTGCTAATTTATACACATTTTTTCTTTGAAGAAATATTCTATGTAAATTTTCATTCAAGCTCTCGTTTTCAATAAGAGGCCTTTTATTACTTCTACCCACTCGATTTGCTAAAACTGGTATACTTACATCTAACCAAAAACTAATACAATTATTCAACACTTCTGATCTTATTTTTGGATTTATAAATGCTCCACCACCAAGAGAAATTATTAACTTTTCTTTTTTCAGATATTTTAAACTTATTTCTTTTTCCAATTCTCTAAAATAAGCCTCCCCTTTTGAGCTAAAGATATTTTTAATAGAAATTTTTTCTTTACCTTCAATAATTTCATCTATATCAATAAATTTCATTTTAAGGTTGCTTGATAGCATTTTACCCACTGTAGATTTTCCAGCACCCATCATACCAGTTAAAACAAGGCTTTTTTTCAATTATATTCCTAAATTTAAAATTGATTTATCACAAATTTGTCTTAATTATTTAGTTTAAATATATTTTTTTATGATGCAACTTAAATTAAGACCTAAAAAGAGTATTGGCGATACACTACTAAAAACAGTAATCAAATCTATAATTATTATAGCATTATTAATTTTTGGAATTTTTCTTTTAGAAAAAATTAAATTTCCTTCACCAACAAAAAATTTTAAAATAGATATTACAAATGAAACTATTAAGCTTAAGTAAAAAAATAAGCTTTTTATTTTTTCTTATCATAATTTCCGATAAACTTTATGCAGAAAATGAAATAGATATATGGAAAAAAAATAAATCCAGCATAGGACCCACCAAAGAAGTTCAAACGAATACGAATTCTTTAAACAATAAATTAGATATTCAAAATAAAAATTTAAAAATTAATAACCTATTGATTGAAGAAAATATTAAAGACCGACCAAATGCAAAAAAAATATATGGCATTTACGACCCTGATCAAAATAATTTTACACTTGATATGTGGTCCAATACAGACGGTGAAGAAATACAAAATACAATTAAAAGAATTAGTAAACTTAAACTGTCAAACTCATCAAAAAAAATTTTTATAAAAACAATGTTAACATACTCATACACACCCAAAAATATATCTGAAGAAGATTTTTTAAATTTAAAAATTAATTGGTTAATTAAAAATAATGAAACCGAACTTTTAGAGGAGTATTTAAATAAGAATCAAGAGTTTCAAAATAAAGCAAAAGTCATTCAATATTTAGTGGATCAAAATATAGCAGGAGCTAACCTTAAAGAAGGTTGTGAAAAAGTAAATTTTATAAACAAGGAAATTAAAGACTCCTACCTAGAAAAATTTAAAATATATTGTTTAATATTTAATAAAAAAAATAATCAAGCACAGTTGCTTTTTGATATTCTAAAAGAGCAAAAAAGATCAGATAATTTTTTTAACGAAAAAGTCAATTTCCTGTTAGGGATTACTGAAAAAACAAATGAAAAAATTGATGATACAAATCTTCTAAATTTTTATTTATCATCAATCACAATTAAAGATTTCAAATATCAGCCAACTAAAAAAACAAAAAAAATTATTTGGGAATATCTTAACTCTGCAAATTTAATACAGTTACAGGATATTGCTGACCTAAAAAGGATACAAGAACTAGAACTTGCTGCAAATTCTGGTGCATTGAAAAAAGATAAAATTTTTGAAATTTATAGACAAATATCTTTTGAATTAAATTCGTTAATAAACGCAGAAGATATATATCAAACTTTAGACGGCATAAATTCAAGATCTTTGATTTATCAGAAATATTTATTATCAGATAATATAGAAAATAAAATAAAGTTATTATTTATATTAAAAGATTTATTTAAAAAAGATAAGCTTTCCAATTTATATGTTGAATTTTTAAGTGAGAACTTAAAAAAAATGAAACCGTCTGAAATACCAGACTCCTTCAGAGAAGTAGTTGCAAAGAATATTTTAAAAGAAGAAGAATATAAACTAGGAAAAATAAAATATGATGACAAAGTTATTCATAGATCTAGAATAATAAGGTTTTATACTGAAGAAGGAACATCAAAACAAAAATCCCAAAGAGATTTAGAAAGTGTTTATAAAAAGATAAAAAGAAACAAAAAATACTTCTTTTCAGCTAAGGATTTGGCTTTAATAGAATCTTTAGAGAAAGATGGATTTAAAATACCTAAAGAATTCAATTACAAAGAAATAGCAAAAAAATATAGTATACCTGGTAATTTACTGAAATTAGCACAAAATAATGAAGCAGGTTTTTTAGCATTAAAACTTGTAGAAATTATTGGAGCAGACGAAATTGTAGACTTAGATCCTGAAACTATTTATTTCGTTACTCATCTTCTCAATAAGTTAAAATTATATAATTTTAGAAATGACCTTATCATCTCTGGACTACCTTTAAGAGTATAATTATAATATAAACAATCATGACGTTGAGAAAAATTTTAATTGAACCCGACCCTATACTAAGAAAAAAGTGTGAACCAGTAAGTATTGTGGACAATAAATTAAGGACACTGATGAATGACATGGTGCAGACTATGTATAACGCTCCAGGTATAGGTTTAGCTGCAATTCAGGTAGGAATTTTAAAAAGAGTGGTGGTTATTGATTTAACTAAAGAAGGTGAAGAAAAAAATCCATTTTATTTTGTGAATCCAGAAATTATCTCAACCTCAAAAAATAAATCTAAATATGAAGAGGGATGTTTATCTATTCCAGGTCAGTTTGCTGAAATAGAAAGGCCATCAGAGTGTAATTTAAAATATTTGGATTATGATGGAAATAAAAAAGAGTTAAAAGCAACCGGTCTTTTAGCAACCTGTATTCAACATGAAATTGATCATCTCAATGGGATTCTATTTATTGATTATTTATCAAAATTAAAAAAAACAATGATAATTAAAAAACTTTCAAAACAAAAAAAAAATTTAGAAAGAGTAGTGGTTTAATTTCAAAATGACTTTAAAAGTTGTTTTTATGGGGACACCTGATTTTTCAGTTCCTACTTTAGAACTTTTACAAAAAACACCAGGAATAAAAATTGAATGCGTTTATACACAACCTCCTAGAAAAAAAAACAGGGGCCAGAAATTAGTTAAATCTCCCATTGCAATAGTAGCTGAAAAATTTAAAATTTCAGTAAGAGATCCTAACAACTTAGATACATCAAGTGAGTTTGCTTATTTAAAAAAATTAAGTCCAAAATTTGTTATTGTCGTAGCCTACGGAAAAATAATACCTGAGAAATTTTTAAATTTACCAAATGTTTTATTTATTAATTTACATGCCTCTCTACTACCCAAATGGAGAGGAGCCGCGCCAATTCAAAGAGCAATTATGAATGAAGATAAAGAAGCTGGATTATCTATAATGAAAATTCTACCAAAATTGGATGAGGGTCCATATATGCAGCAGGTAAAATTTTCAATAGATCAGTATACCACAACTCAAATACTTTCAAAAAAATTATCAATTATTGGAGCAGAAACAATCATAAAGTCTTTAAAGATATTAAATAAAGGAGAAGAAAATTTTATAGAACAAGATCATTCAAAAGCATCTTACGCCAAAAAAATTTCTAAGTCGGAGAGTAAAATTAATTGGAGAGAGCAATCTTCAAAAATCATAGCTAAAATTAATGCTTTAAATCCAAGTCCAGGAGCTTGGTTTCAAAATGGCACAAATAGAATTAAAATTTGGAAAGCACAAATTGAAAATACAAGAGGAAAAGTTGGTGAAGTACTGGATGATTATTTAACAATAAGTTGTGTTGATGGAGCTATCAAAATATTAGAGTTACAAAAAGAGGGAAAAAAAAAGATGTCAACAAAAGAATTTTTAACAGGAAATAAGATTTCTAAGGGGGATATTTTAAACTGATTAACAATTATCAAATAATCATCGAATATGACGGGACAGAATTTATTGGTTGGCAAAAACAAAAAAAAGGAAATTCAGTTCAGTCTACCTTAGAGAAAGTAATTAAAAAAATTACAAAAGAGAAAATTTTATTAATTGGATCTGGACGAACCGATGCTGGAGTTCATGCTGAAAAGCAAGTCGCTAATTTTAAGATATTTAAAAAAATTGACAATAAAAGTAATTTTATTAACTCAGTAAATTTTTTTTTAAAAAAATCAAATAATTTAATATCCGTTCTTGATATAAAACTTAAAGATAAATATTTTCACTCTAGATATAGCGCAAGAAAAAGATCTTATAAATATTTAATAATTAATCGAATGGGAAGTCTTGTTATTAATAAAAATAAAGCATGGCATATTAAAAAAAAATTGAATGTAGATATTATGAAAAAAGCTGCATTTTTTTTAAAAGGAAAAAAAGATTTTTCAACTTTTAGGGCTTCTTCTTGTAATGCGAAATCGCCAATAAGAACTCTAGAAAAGATAAAAATAAAAAAAAATATTGATAAAATTGAAATCATATTTGTTTCTAAATCTTTTTTGCAGAAACAAGTTAGATCTATGGTTGGCTGTTTAAAATATGTTGGAGAAAATAAATGGAGTATCAAAAAATTTAAAGAAGTTGTATTGTCAAAAAAAAGAAAAAATTGTGCGCCACCGGCACCAGCTAAAGGTTTGTATCTTATGAATATAAAGTATTAATTATTTTAAACCGTATTTTCTTAAAGAGTTAAGGGATATAAAAAATATTGATATTAAATTTTTTATAAAACTAAAATTATTATATTTTTTATTAATTTTCCAAATCCAATATAAGTTTTTAAATCGGTTACTTTGAAGAGAATTTTTTCTAATACGATATTTAGTTAAAAATTTAGCTAAACAAAATGCGTAATTATTCTTTTTTAAAATCATACATTTATAAAAATAATCCTCACAAATTTCTGTATTCGTAAATTTTATTTTTTTTACAAGCGATCTCTTAACCATCATTGTACTTGTTGCAATAGATGTATTTTTTACAAAAGATAAAAAATCCATTTTTTTAGGAACAGTAATTTTTTTTAGATTTTTTCCACTATCCTCAAATGAATAATAATTAGTATATGAAAAATTTAATTTATTTTTTTCCATAAAATTAATTTGTTCTTTTAACTTATTTTTAGACCAGAGATCATCCGAGTCAATAAATGCGAGATAAAATGATTTTGAATTTTTAATTGCAAAATTTCTACAAAAAGCTGCGCCTTTATTTTTTTTTAAGAAAAAAAATTTAATATTTTTAAATTTCTTAAATTTTTTTAATACTAATTTTGTTTTATTATCCGAGCAATCATCAACTAAAATTAAATTCCAATTTTTATAAGTTTGGCCTAGAACACTTTTTATAGTCTGATAAATATATTTCGAGCTGTTATAATTAGGAAGAATGATTGATACTAATTTATTTTTCACTTTGACAATGTTTTTTTCCAATTTGAATACAACTTTTCTAAATTAATATTATTGTAATGAAAAATTTGCTTAAAACTCATTCTGTAAAAATCATCAATTATTATGCTGTCACAGTTATCCATCAATTTTGCGTAATGATTTTTTTCTCTGATGAATTTACCACGATCAAAAGTAATCATTATATTGTTTAAAAATTTATTATTTGACTTCACAGGGTCCACCGAGAGAAAAATACTTTGATTAAAAATTCTTATTAATTTATTTATATTCAAAACTGTTTTATCATCCAAATGATGTAAAGCTCCATTTATGAAAATAAAATTTGGTTGAAATTTTTTTACATTTTCAATAGATGATTCATCATTTAAATCCAATTTTTGAAAATCATATTGTGGCCATTTATTTTTTGAAAATTCTAAATATTTATCACTGTTGTCTACACCTAAATAACTATCAATATTTTGATTAACATAGTTTAATATGAAACTATCTCCACAACACAGATCTAAAACTTTTAAATTTTTATAGTTTAAATTAGAAAATAAATATTTTAAAAAATCATATTCACTATAATGTGACCTAACAGTTTTTTGATAAAGTCTATAAAATACAGGATATTGTAATATTGCGTTAATCATGAAAAATCTAATAAATAAATCTGTTTTATTATATATAATATAATTATACCTTAATATCAAAATGATCAAATCACTTTCAATAATTATACCCTTTTTTAATGAAGGAGACAGAATAAGTGAAAATCTATATAAAGTAAAAAAATTTTTACAAAAAAATAAAACAATTAATTTTGAGATTATTTATGTTAATGATGGAAGTAGTGATACATCTGAAGAAAAAGTTAAAGAATTTAAAAAAAAAATAAAAAGCAAAAAATCAATAATAAAATTACTAAATTTACGTAAAAACTTGGGAAAAGGTGCGGCATTAAAATATGGTGTTCTTAAAGCAAATAATACATGGATACTTACAACTGATATAGATCTTTCAGTTTCATTAAATCAATTTAAAAATTGGGATAAGAAAGGCTATATAAATCCTCAAGCTAAAGAAATTTATTTTGGTTCAAGAGAACTAAAAAATTCAGTAGTTAAAACAAAATTTTATAGAAAAGTTTTAGGTTCATTTTTTAGAATGTTTTATAAATTTTTTTTAAATGTAAATTTAAAAGATACTCAATGTGGATTTAAATTATATAAAAAAGACATTGCGAAAAAAATATTTTCTTCTTTGCAGTCAAAAAAATTTGAACATGATTTAGAAATTGTTTTATTAGCAAAAAAAAATAATTATTCCATTGTTGAATTACCTATCAAATGGGTACATAAACCAGGAAGTAAACTTCATATCATTTTTGATCCTATCAAAATGTTTTTTGGAATAATAAAAATTTGGTTGAAATATAAGTTTTAATTTAATTGAGGTAACATAAATAAATAATACAAATTACTCATACATAGAAATAAAAAAAAATAAAAATATAAAAATAATAAATTTTTTATTTTAAAATAAAAATTATAGTTAAAATATGTGAATATAATAATGAAGATAAGCGGGTCAAAATATTCCTGTAAAACTGGCCAATAAATTATAGAAGACAAACTCAGGAATAAGATTATAAAACTTTTTTCTTGATCTTTTTTAATAAAATCTATGATGAGAAAAGCACCTAAAATTATTACTAATGATAAAAAAATTTTTTGATAAACTAAATTTTCAAAAGAAAATATTGCTAGTTTATAAAAAACTCCTTTTCCTAGAAGAATTTCATTATCTATATTGTAAATAAATAGAAAATAAATAATATAAATAAAAATTAGGGAGTATAAAAATCGATTTTTTTTGTTAAATATCTTTATTATAAATTTTTTATTTATTTGTTCTTTTGTCGTAAGTATAAACGGTAATAAATAAAAACTTATTATAGTTATTGAATAACCGAAATGTTGAGGGTAAAAACTTCCTTGTAAAATCCCTCTACTAGTAGCGTCTCCAGAAGGCATGATTCCACCCCATAAATTGAAAAGATAAAGAACAGGTATTGCATATAATCCGTAAATGAGGACTAAATAAAATTTTAAAAATGCACTTTTATTTGAGAATAAAATAACTAGGAGTGAAATAGCGGGTACGAAAGTTAATTTTTGGTCAAAATAAATACAACAAGAGCTAAAGAAAGCTAACAAATTTATATAGATAAATTCTTTTTTAAATTTTTTCTCCTTCATATAAAGTTGGAAGCAAATATATGAAATTACTAAAGCTAAAATTCCAAAATTTTCTTCATTGCCCCAATATGCACTTGTTCTAAAATAAGGACTTAAAAAAACTAAACTTGATATAAAAATTAGATAAAGCTTATTAATATTTCTAAATTTAAGTTTTAGACTAATGAACAAAGATATTGGAATTAAAATTGAAAAAATAAATACACTATTTCTAAATTGATCAACATTATTGGTAAAAGGATTAAATATTTTATGAAAAACATAAACACCTGGTATCCTACTACTTTGAAAAATGTTACTATCAGAGGTTGCTGTTAATCTTAGTGCTTCGAATAATTCATTTGATTTAAACAATGTTAAGTTTTTCCAGGTATTACCAAAGTCCCCTTGACCACCTCCTGCAGAATTTTCATCTAAAAAATATCCTAAGAAATATGATATTAAAGTAAAACCAATTAAAAAAATTATGATTTTTTTGTTATTTTCTTCTACTTTTAGCATTCTTAATTCTCCACCTAGATCCTTCTCTAACAATATAGCCTACGCAATTTTTTGAGCCACATTTACAAACGTAGTCTTTGTAATCCTGATCAAAACCAAACCCATAATCGTAGGTAAGCTCTTCTCCTTTTTTTATATTTCTTAGTGCGAATATCCACAGTTTTAACCCAACTCCATTTACTTCACAGTTAGGATTGCAGGAATGATTGATTAGTCTAGCGGTATTATATTCAAAGTCTCCATCTAGATCGTATCTACTGTTAAGATTAAATAAATAAATTGCTCTATCATTATCATATTTTGGATTTCTTTCTGTTTCTTTTTTTGTAATAATTTTACCCTTATAGTAAATAATTTTTGTTCCTGATTTTATATTTTTAGACGCGTAAAGACCTCTATTATCAATATTTGATTTTTTAACTCTGTATAACTTCACTTGAAATACTGTACTAAGATATCATGATATATCTTGGTTAATTTTTTTAAATCAGAAATAGAAACACACTCATCAACTTTATGCATTGATTTATTTACTAAACCGAACTCTAAGCAAGGAGAAATTTTTCTTATGAATCTTGCATCTGAGGTTCCTCCTGTAGTAGAGAATACAGGATTAATCTTTGTAATTTTTTTTATTATTTTTTTTGCCATGAAAATTGTTTTTTCTGGATTTGTAATAAATGCATTTCCACTAACATCATAACTAACTTTAAAAGCACATTTATTTTTTTTACAGACACTTTTTATAACTGAGTTAATTCTTTTTTTTAAAGATTTTGATGTATGTAAATTGTTGTATCTGATATTAAATTGAGACTTTACACTCGACGGAATTACATTGTGAGCTCTATTATTCACATCTATTCCAGTAAACTCTAAGTTTGAGGGCTGAAAATTTTTGGTACCTTTGTCTAATTTATTTTTCTTTAATTTTTCGCATATAGTTAAAAGTGAGTTTATCGGATTATTTGAAAGATGCGGGTAGGCAACATGTCCTTGTGTTCCAAATATTTCAAGATTTCCAGAAAGACTACCTCTTCTTCCAATCTTAATCATTTCTCCTAATTTTTTTGGATTTGTTGGTTCACCAACAATACAAAAATTTATCTTTTCTTTTTTTCTTTTTAAATAGTCTACTACTTTTTTTGTTCCATTAATTGCTGCACCTTCTTCATCACCCGTTATTAAAAAACTGATTGATCCATTAATTTTTTTATTATTTTTTAAATATTTGCTAACCGCTGAAATAAAACAAGCAATTGAACTTTTCATATCATTAGCTCCACGGCCTATTAATTGATTGTTTTTTATTATTGGATTAAAAGGATTTGTAGTCCAATCTTTGTAGTTGCCAGGGGGAACTACATCAGTATGACCTGCATAACATATATTTGGTTGTTTATTGCCTAACCTCGCATAAAGATTTTTAATTGGAGGACTTTTTTTATCCTTGAATTCTAAGATTTGACATTTAAATCCAAGAGATTTTAATTTTTTACTTAAAAATTTTATTGCACCAGCATCAATAGGAGTAATGCTAGGAAAACGAATAAGCTCCTTCGATAACTTTATTTCATCAATATTTGGCATTAGTCTCTTAATAAATCATTAATGGAAGTTTTGCTTCTAGTTTTTTCATCTACTTTTTTAACAATAACCACACAATACAGTGCGGGACCATCAGGATTTTTTTTATTTGGTAAGCTTCCAGGAACAACAACAGAATAAGCTGGTACTTTTCCATAAGTAATTTTTCCAGTTTCTCTATCAATTATTTTTGTAGATGCACCGATATAAACTCCCATTGAAATTACAGCTCCTGTTTCAACAAGTACACCTTCAGCAATTTCTGAACGTGCTCCAATAAAACAATTATCTTCGATTATTACAGGTCCAGCTTGTAAGGGTTCAAGAACTCCACCAATACCAGCGCCTCCGGATATGTGGCAATTTTTTCCAATCTGGGCACACGATCCAACTGACGCCCAAGTATCGATCATTGTACCTTCATCAACGTAAGCACCAAGATTGACAAAGCAAGGCATCAAGACAGCGTTTTTTGCAATAAAAGATCCTTTTCTAACTACGCCATTAGGAACATGTCTATAGCCTGCTTGCTTCCAATCTTCTTCTTTCCAATTTACAGATTTACCTGGTACTTTATCATACCAAGAAGTGTAAGGACCTCTCAAAATTTCCATTTTGTTAATTCTAAAACTTAAAAGTATAGCTTTTTTAATCCATTGATTTATTTCCCAAGAGCCATTTTTTTTTTCAGCAACTCTTATTTTTCCTTGATCAGCTAGTTCTATAGTTTCATTAATTGCATTAATAATAGATTTTTCAGAATTTGTATTTACTTTGTCTTTATTTTCAAAAGAATCATTAATTATTTTTTCTAATTCATTTAATTTCATTTATCTCCTTTAAAAATTTTGCAAGATTATCCGTTTTGTAGTTAATAAAATCAGAGTCAGAGAATTTAGCTGCCCAAGGTTCATCATTTTTAATCCAAACAGTTTTCATTCCCAATTCATGTGCTGGTTTTAAATTTCTTGCGATATCCTCAATAAATATACTATATTGTGGCTCAATTTTGTATTTTTCTATAATTTTTTTATA